>Ga0194125_10000209_pt1 | contig 93008 bp, 92 predicted proteins | sample TA2KigC250mmetaG_FD_148626 | JGI IMG/M metagenome (GOLD analysis project Ga0194125, IMG submission 148626) | Freshwater microbial communities from Lake Tanganyika, Tanzania - TA2015034 Kigoma Deep Cast 250m | ecosystem: Environmental > Aquatic > Freshwater > Lake | place: Tanzania: Lake...
CTTTTCCCTTGGGTTCGATCAGTTTGATGCCGGCCTTTTTCAATCGTTCGATCGATTCCCGGTTCTTCTTATCTTTGAAGAATTGAACCACACTGGCGCTTACCTCAGGTCCGATCCCTTCCACCTGTACCAGGTCTTCTTCTGAGAGCTGAAAGAAATCATCCAATTTTGGGAAATGGTCAGCTAGGTCTTCTGCCGTGGTCTCACCGACATGGAGGATTCCAAGGGCAAAGAGAAATTTTACTAAAGGTTTTGTTTTGCTCTTTTCAATGGCGTCGATGATGTTCTGGGCAGATTTATCCGCCATTCGTTCCAGTGCGATCAATTGATCTTTCTTGATGTAGTAGAGATCAGCCACATCTTTGACCAGGCCTTTCTCCACCAACTGGTCGATCAGTTTCACACCCAGTCCATCGATATCCATTGCTCTCTTGGAGGCGAAGTGTTTGATCCGGCCTTTCAATTGGGCAGGACAGTCGAGACCGATACAGCGATAGATCACCTCCTCCTTCACCACCTCTGCCCCGCAGACCGGGCAGGTTGAGGGGATCCTGAATTTTTTCTCAATGTTTTTTCGTTTTGAGGTGATGACCTGGACCACTTCAGGGATGACATCGCCTGCTCTCTGGATGACGACCGTATCTCCAATCTTTACATCCAGTCGATCAATTTCGTCCTGGTTGTGAAGCGTGGCCCGGCTGATCTCAACTCCTCCCAGCCTCACCGGGTCCATCACAGCCACCGGCGTGAGGGCTCCTGTTCTACCCACCTGGACGATGATGTCGAGAATCTTAGTCGTCTCCTGTTTAGGCGCAAACTTGAAAGCCAGAGCCCATCGCGGGCTTCGGGAGATCTCCCCCAACCTTGTTTGTAGATCGAGCCGATCAACCTTGATCACGATCCCATCGATTTCGTAGGGAAGGTTTTCCCGCTTCTCATTCATCTCGTGATAATAATCGAGAACCTCATCGATATTTCTACATCTTCGGATATGAGGATTCATTCGCAAGCCCCATTTGGGAAAGGTCTGGAGGATTTCCCAATGAGACTTAAAGGTTTTTCCTCTCACTTCCCCAATGCCATAGCAGTAAATTTCAAGAGGACGCTCACGGGTGACTTTTGGGTCGAGCTGTCGAACCGATCCAGCGGCTGCATTTCTTGGGTTGGCAAAGGAGGGTTCTCCAATCTCCTCACGTTTTCGATTCAACTCTTTAAATTTTTCGAGTTGCATGATCACTTCGCCACGAGCTTCCAAGCGTTCGGGTACAGGGATCTCTTTACGGACAAGTTGAAGGGGAAGGGTTTTAATTGTACGAAGATTCTGCGTGATGTTTTCGCCATTGACTCCATCACCCCGCGTTGATCCTACAATGAGTTGCCCTCGCTCGTAGACCAGTTCAACCGCCAGGCCATCGAGTTTTGGTTCGACCACATATTCAATATCTTCGGAAGAACCCAAAAATTTCTTAACCCGTTTATCAAAATCTCTTGCCTCGTTTTCATCGAAGGCATTGGCAAGGCTGAGCATGGGAAGGGTGTGGCGGACGATTTGAAATGCTTCTAATGGCGGAGCGCCCACTCTCTGCGTAGGTGAGTTGGGGGAGCGGAGTTCAGGGTGGCCTTGTTCTAGTGTTTCCAACTCCCGCATCATGCGATCATATTGGGCATCGGAGACTTCGGGTTGGTCGAGAACATAATAACGGTAGTTGTGGTATTCAATCTCCTCTCTCAGTTTTTCAACTCTATTATTTGTCGTTTCTGCCACCATGAACACCATTTTAGACAGGGGGATTCGTTATGTCAAATGGAATGGGATGGTACAAAGGGTTTTCCACAGGATATCGGGGTAAGTTTAACGGATTATTGCTAAATATGGTATGAAAAGACCTCCTGGCATATAGATATTGTGAAATTCAGAAAAATTGAGAAAAAAGTTGAATTAAGTATAAAATTTTACTTGACAAATTTGAATTTTGAGTATATTTCTAAAGCCTAAGTGGAAAAAAGTGGGATAAGGTGGTATAGCTTGCCCAAAAAGAGGGGGTGGAACGGTGTTTCGTGGAAGGTATGAGCATGCCTTGGATTCGAAGAGCCGCATCAGTATTCCTTCGAAATTCAGGGAGATCCTAAACAAAAAATATAACGATCAATTGATTATCACCAATTTCGACCATTGTCTTCTGGCCTTTCCATTCGAAGAGTGGAATCAACTGGTGGAACAGAAGGTCGGATCGTTCTCTATCCTGAGAAAGGAGACGAGTTCGTTCCTTAGGTTTTTCTATTCAAGCGCCATTGATTGCACCGTTGATACCCATGGAAGACTTTTAATTCCCCCGACCTTAAGGGATTACGCAAATCTGAAAAGGGATGTGATTCTGGTGGGCGAGGGCCGGTTCTTCGAAATATTTGCCAAAGAGCGCTGGTTGGAGGTGGCACAGCAGGCTGAGGAGGGTTTTGACCAGATCAGGGATACCCTGGCCAATCTGGGAATTTAAGATTGGAAATTCGAAGCACGAAATTCGAAATACGAAACAAATTCGAATTATCAAAAATAAAAAGAAAGTCAGATTCGTTTTGAAAATTAGGTCATTTAAATTTTGAAATTGTTTCGAGTTTCGATATTCGGATGTCGGATTTATGGAATTTAAACATATTCCGGTGATGGTTGAGGAAGTGATGGATCTATTGAGATGCGAGCCGGGTCGGATTTATGTGGATGGCACCCTTGGAGGGGGCGGGCATGCGGAAGAAATTCTGAAACGGACCGGGCCTGATGGTTTCTTAATTGGAATGGATTGGGACAAGGAGGCGATCAATGAAGCTGAGAAGAGACTGAAGCCTTATGGCAACCGGGCAAGACTCTTCAGGGAAAGCTTCATCCATCTTCCAGAGATCCTGAAAACGGTGAAGATTGAAACCGTAGATGGAATTCTGCTGGACCTCGGCCTTTCCTCCATTCAGTTAGAAAAAGGAGAAAGAGGGTTCAGTTTCAGGGGAGAGGGGCCTCTGGATATGAGGATGGATGAGCGGAGAGAACGCACTGCGGCTGAGCTGCTCAATGATCTTCCCCTCGCCGAACTGGAGAGAGTCATCTTCGAATATGGAGAGGAACGATGGGCTAAAAGGATTGCAAAGGCCATCGTTTCCGAGCGGGAAAAGGAAGCGATTCAGACTACCGAGAGATTGAGAAGGATCATCTATCGAACCGTCCCGAAACGGTTTCAGTCACGGCGGGTCGATCCAGCGACCAGAACCTTTCAGGCTATCCGGATCAAGGTGAATGAGGAACTGGAGAACTTGAAAAGGATACTGGAATCGGGATGGAAGGTTTTAAGCAAAGGAGGCAGGGTTTGCATCATCTCTTTTCACTCCCTCGAAGACCGGATGGTGAAAGAAGGTTTCAGAAAGTTGGAGAGGGAAGGAATGATGCAAATCGCGACGAAGAAACCTTTGGTCCCCTCCGGAGAAGAACAAGAAAAGAACCCGCGTTCCCGAAGTGCTAAACTTCGGTGCGCAGAGAGAATATGAGGAGAGAGATGTCGAGAGGTTCGAGCAACGGAGAGGATCGAATTCTCTGGACTGAAAAGACGCCGAAGAAAAAAAACTTCGGGATCAACCTCCATCTTTTCCTTTTCTTCAGTCTGTTCTTGTTCCTTTTAATCGGAGGATCTCTCTTTTATGTCTGGTCGAGAATTCAGGTCATCCACCTCGGGTATGAAATTTCCAGCGCCGTTAAAGAGGGGAAGGCACTCACCGAGGCGAATAAGAGAATGCGTTTGGAAGTGGCTACACTCAAATCCTACGCACGAATCGAGAAAATCGCTGTTGAGGAACTGAACATGGTCAAACCCAAACCCCATCAGGTGATCGTCATCCGATGAAAAAGAGATCCATCAACTGGTACAAAGTTAGAGTCATCCTCATCTCATTTTTTATCTTCTCCTCGTTTGTACTCATCGTTGGAAGGATGTTCCAGCTCCAGGTGCTCAAAAAAGAACAACTGTATAAGCTGGCAGCGCGGCAACAGATGAGTCAGATTCCACTCGTCCCGAAGCGTGGAACGATCTATGACCGAAACATGAACGAACTGGCTGTCAGTATTGAGGTCGATTCGATCTATGCGGAATCAAAAAAAGTCGTGGATGTGGAGAGGGCGGTTCTTGAAATTTCTACCGTCTTCCAGAGTGACGCAAAGGAATTAAGAGAAAAATTGAAGAGCCAGAAGTCTTTTGAATGGATCCAGAGAAAGGTTTCTCCGAAGGAGGCCGAAGCTGTGAAAAGCCTCCGTCTCTCCGGTATCCATTTTCTCAGAGAGAATAAGCGGTTTTATCCTCAATCCCATCTGGCTGCCCATGTCATTGGGTTTGTCGGCCTCGATTCGAAGGGGTTGGAGGGGATCGAGTTCCAGTACGATGTTTTGCTCAACGGGAGCCAGAATGTCCTGACGACTGAGAAGGATGCGATGGGCAGGGGAATTATGACGGCCGGAGGCCCTCGTGAAAAAGATGAGCAATACAGAAATATCATCCTCACCATCGACAAACAGGTCCAGCATGTGGCTGAAACCGAATTGAGCCATGCGGTTCAAAAAACGGGTGCAAAGGGAGGCATGGTCATTGTCATGGATCCGATGACCGGAAAGATTCTGGCTCTGACCTCCTATCCGTTATTCAACCCGAATCAGTTTATTCAATACCGTCCCAAATCATGGAGAAACCGGGCGATCTCCGACGTTTTCGAACCGGGTTCCATGTTTAAGGCGTTTCTTGCAGCTGCGGTTTTTGAAGAGAAGATCGTTCGGCCCAATGATTCGTTCTATTGTGAAAACGGGTCCTATACCGTCTATGACCGGACGATCCGGGACACGTCGAAGCATGGGTACCTCACCTTCCAGCAAGTCATCAAAGTGTCGAGCAATATCGGGGCTGCGAAGGCGGCAGAGAAGATGGGGAAGGATCGGTTTTACCGGTATCTCTGCAATTTCGGGTTCGGAGAGAAGACAGGCATTGGTCTTCCCGGCGAGGCAAAGGGGATTTTTCAGCATCCCCGATACTGGGCTCCGGTTACACTAAACACGATTGCCTTCGGGCAAGGGGTTGCGGTGACGGGGATTCAGATGGCAACGGCGTTTTCAGCGATTGTCAATGGCGGGACTCTGATGAAGCCCCATGTGATAGGGAAGATCACGAATGAAAAGGAGGTTGAGATTCAATCTTTTAAACCAGAGCCTGTCCGGAGGGTCATCTCAGAGGAGACAAGTCGAGCAGTGATGGCGTTACTCAGAGGGACCACCGAGAAGGGAGGGACCGGAGAACAGGCCGTTCCCCAGGGCTATGAAGTGGGTGGAAAGACAGGCACAGCCCAGAAGGCAGACAGTATTCTGGGAGGGTATTCTGAAGACAAGTTTATGAGCGGTTTTCTGGGGTTTGCTCCTGCGGAAGAACCGAAGATGGTTGTACTGGTTGTGATCGATGAACCCCAGGGGTCGACTTATGGAGGAGTTGTTGCAGCCCCTGTATTCAGAACGATCGTTGAAAAAGTTCTTCCGTACCTCAGTGTCCTGCCAAAAGGGACGATGATCGTCAAGAACGAGTCAGACCCCTTTATCAAGCGAGAGGTGGCCTGGACCTCACCTGTGATCGATGGTGTCAAGGTGGGGAAGGGGACAGAGCAGGTTGTGATGCCGGACCTCGCTGGATTATCGATGCGAAGCGCACTGAGTCGCATTGAGGGAAAGGGGTTGATCATCAAGGTCTCTGGGAACGGGAGGCTTGTAGAGCAGGTTCCCAGGGCTGGATCAGTGATCGATAAAGGGGAGATCTGTTATTTGAAGTTTGAATCTCCATCGTAACCGCCCCTTTTCTCAGAAAGTTAGCTGTGTTCCATATTTCGGAGGGTTGGCGTCAAAGGGATGGAAATTCGAATATCGAAACACGAAATTCGAAACAAATCCGAATTTCAAATGTTCCAAATTCGAAACAACCCCCCTGGAAATAAGTTTTGGTCATTTGAGATTTAAATTTTGGTCATTGTTTCGGATTGATCCGGGACGGATGCTTCGCCCGAAATTCGGATTTCGGATTTGGTCTATTTTATATGGAATTAATGAAATTGTTAGAAGGGGTGGAGGTCAAAAAGATCGTCGGAGAGACCCGGAAGGAGATTCAGGGGATCGCCTATCATTCCCGGCAGGTCAGCAAGGGCTTCCTCTTTGCGGCCATCCGTGGATTGGAGGCGGATGGCCATCGTTTTATTGATGAGGCCATCGAGAGAGGAGCAGAAGCCATCCTGTTGGAAGAAGGATCTGTGGCGAGTGGGCGAACAGCCATTTTCGTTCCGAACAGCCGCCAGGCTCTGGCGAAGGTTGCCTCAACCTTTTACGGTGACCCATCTGCCAGAATGCGATTGGTGGGCATCACCGGCACGAATGGAAAGACAACGACGGCCCATCTTATAGAGTCGATCCTCAAAAAAGCAGGATACAAAGTGGGCGTGATCGGGACGATCAACTACCGTTACGGTCAGAAGGTCATTCCCGCATTGAATACGACGCCCGAATCTCTCGACCTTCAGAGAATTCTTAGGGAAATGTCCGGGGAGGGGATCTCCCATGTGATCATGGAGGTCTCCTCCCATGGCCTTGACCTTGATCGTGTCTTCGGATGTCAATTCGACGGAGCTGTGTTTACCAACTTCACCTCAGACCATTTAGATTACCATCAGACCCTGGAACGATACTTTGAAAGCAAGAGAAAACTCTTCTTTGAATTGTTAGTTGAGAGCCGGAAGACAGGACGGTTTGCTGTGACCAATGTCGATGATCCGAGAGGGGAGGAGATCGTAAGAGAAGTCAATCTTCCTGTCCTCCGTTATGGCCTGGGAAGTTCCTGCGACTTTTCGGCGACAGAAGTGACTCTTACGTTTGAAGGCATTTCGTGCGGGATCAAAACTCCGAAAGGCGAATTCACTCTTCGTTCGAAGTTGATTGGAAGATTCAATCTCTACAATATCCTGGCAGCGGTGGCCACGGGTTTTGGAATGGGACTACCCCTGGAAATTCTGAAAGAGGGTGTGGAAACCGTGGAGGGTGTTTCAGGTAGGTTTGAGAAGGTGGCCAACCAGAAGTCGATCCATGTCATCGTGGACTACGCCCATACCCACGATGCCCTGGAGCGAGTTCTATTGGACCTGAGAGACACGCTGGTCAATGGTTCCAGGACCAGAGGGAAAATCATCACGGTCTTCGGGTGCGGAGGCGACCGCGACCGAACGAAGCGACCCCGGATGGGAGAGGTAGCGGGGAAGTATAGTGATCTGGTAGTGCTCACATCGGACAATCCAAGGACCGAGGACCCCATTGCGATTATCGAGGAGGTGGAGGAGGGATTTCAGATCCTTTCTCTCGAAAAGCTGGATCGGAATGGGGTGGAAGCCTGGAGATCGAAGAAAGGATACCTGAAGGTTCCCGACCGGAGAGAAGCCATCCGCGTGGCTATCCAATTAGCCCAGCCCGAAGACACTGTTCTGATAGCGGGCAAAGGCCATGAAGATTACCAGATTATCGGAAAGAAGAAGACCCCTTTTGATGACCGGATCGAGGCAAGAAAGGCGTTGGAGGAAGCGTGACCTTTCATATCAGTGAGATTTTGAAGGCGACGGGTGGAAAAATTCTTCAAGGTGGGGAACAGACCGTTTTCCATGCCATCTCGACCGATTCGAGAACGATGACCGAAGGGGATCTCTTCATCGCATTGAAAGGGGAGAGATTTGATGGTCACCATTACGCCATCGAAGCCCTGGAGAAGAGAGCAGGGGGCGTGGTAATCGAAGAAGATAGGGCCAGAGATATCCGATGGAATGGTTACCAAACGAAGCCGGTGATCGCTGTAAAGGATACGCTTCAAGCCCTCGGAGATATCGCAAGGAATCAGAGGCGGAAATTTGGAGTACCGGTCATTGCCCTGACGGGGAGCAATGGAAAGACGACGACAAAGGAGATGATCTCAGCCTGCCTTGAGACTTCTTTCCCTGTTCTCAAAACAAAGGGGAATCTGAATAACCTGATCGGGCTTCCCCTCACGCTTTTCAACCTGACGGAAAAGGAGAGGGTGGTTGTCCTGGAGATGGGAATGAATGTGCCGGGTGAGATCAGAAGACTGACGGAAATCGCAGAGCCAGACGTGGGATTGATCACCAATATTCAGAGCGCCCATCTTGAAGGGATGGGTTCTCTGGAGAAGATCAAGGAGGAGAAGGGAGAGCTCTTCCGACGGATGAAACAAAATGGATCGATCATCATCAATCAGGACGATCTCAGGGTGGTTGAACTCGGAAGGGAATTCGAGGGGCAGAAAATCACGGTCGGAATCGATCATTACGCTGATGTGATGGCGAGGGAGGTGCGCGTTAAAGGGAAAGAGGGAACCTCTTTCATCCTTATTCTGGAAGGGGAAGAGAGAGAGGTTCGACTTCCCTTATTAGGAAAGCATTTCGTTCACAACGCCCTCTCGGCGATTGCAATTACAAGCCTCTTCGGGGTTGACAAGGAGAAAGCCATAGACGCCCTGGAGCAATTCAAACCCTTTCCCATGAGGATGGAGGTCCTTTCCCTTGGGAACGGAAGGACTCTGATCAATGACGCCTACAATGCCAATCCGGTTTCAATGGAACTGGCCCTTCAGACCCTGTCAGAGGTGAAAGGAGAGGGCAGAGCCTTTGCGGTTTTAGGCGATATGCTTGAGTTGGGTGAATTTACAGTCGATGCCCATCGCCAATTGGGAAAGAAGATTGCAGAGCTTTCGATCGATTTTCTTCTGGCCATTGGAGAAGAAGCGTCTGTTGTTGTGGAATCGGCCATCCGGGCAGGAGTCGGAAATGAACGGGCAAGGGTGATGGAAAGTCATTCACACGCTGTTTCCCTGTTGAAGGAAATGACCCGAAGAGGGGATTGGATACTGGTGAAAGGTTCGAGAGGGATGGCAATGGAAAGAGTGGTTGAGGGTTTGAAGGAAAGGAGGGAAGAGAGGAATGCTCTATCATCTGCTGTATCCTCTTCATGAGCTGATCTCCTTTTTTAATGTCTTCCGTTACATCACGATTCGGACGGTTTACGCCATTCTGACCGCCCTGCTCATCAGCTTTATCATCGGTCCCTGGATCATCCAGAAGTTAAGGGCTTTTCAGATCAGGCAGGTGATCAGGGAAGATGTCCCAACAAGGCATCTCTCCAAAAACGGGACGCCCACGATGGGAGGAAGCCTGATCCTGATGGCGCTCCTCATCCCGACCCTTCTCTGGGCAGACCTGACCAATCCCTATATCTGGATCGTATTGATGACGACTGCCGGATTCGGGGCGCTCGGCTTTTTCGATGATTATAAGAAAGTCCGGGATAAGAATGGGATGGGCATTAAGGCGAGATATAAATTTCCCATCCAGGTAGCGATGGGTTTGGTGGCAAGCTGGGTTCTATTCAACACCATTGACCACGATTCAAGGCTCATCGTTCCTTTCTTCAAGAAGGTGATGCCAGACCTCGGAAACTGGTACATCCTCTTCGGCATGTTTGTTATCGTGGGCACGGCTAATGCCGTCAACCTGACCGATGGCCTGGATGGATTGGCAATCGGGCCGGTATTAATTGCAAGCGGTACATTCATTCTCTTCTGCTATTTAGTAGGCCATTACCGGTTTGCCAGCTATCTCCAAATTCCTTTTGTCAAAGGAAGCGGGGAGTTGACGATCTTGTGTGGTGCCCTTCTCGGTTCAGGCCTGGGCTTTCTCTGGTTCAATACCTATCCTGCCCAGGTGTTTATGGGCGATGTCGGCTCACTGGCGTTAGGGGCTGCTCTGGGGAGCATCGCCGTGGTTACCAAACAGGAGTTTCTCCTGGTGATCGTGGGCGGGATCTTTGTTGTCGAAACACTCTCGGTGATCATTCAAGTCATTTCCTTTAAGTTACGCAAGAAGAGGGTCTTCCGGATGGCTCCCATCCATCACCATTTTGAATTGAAGGGCTGGGCAGAACCAAAGATCATCGTCCGGTTCTGGATCATCGCCATCATCTTAGGATTGATCGCCATCGGCACACTGAAACTGAGGTAAAACGAAATGAAGAGTTAAGAGTTGAGAATTAAGAGTTACAAAAAAAATCTTAACTCATAATTCATAACTTATAATTCATAACTCGTGGTTTATGATTGAACTTCTTAACAAAAAGGTGTTGGTGGTTGGGTTGGCGAGGACAGGCCTTGCGACCGTGAAGTTCCTCAAAGAGAAGGGGGCACTTGTCAGCACGTCAGAGGTGAGGTCTGAAGGGGAGATGAAAGAGGTTCTCCAGGAATTAAAAGAATGCTGCGTCTCGACAGAATGGGGCGGGCACAACGTCCAGACCTTTGTCCAGCAGGATCTCATTATCCTGAGCCCGGGAGTCGATCCGACCGTTGAACCTATTCAGAAGGCGCTAGACGACGGAGTTCTGGTCATCAGCGAAATGGAGCTGGCTTACCAGTTCATCCGCGTTCCAATCATAGCGATCACCGGTACGAATGGAAAGACAACCACGACCCTTCTCATCGGAGAGATGCTGAAGGAAGAAGGAAAGAAGGCCGGGGTCGGCGGAAATGTGGGAGAGCCATTGATCCTCTTCGCAGATGGGGGAGATCAATGGGAGATATTGGTTGTGGAGGTATCCAGCTTTCAATTGGAGGGGATCAATGTCTTTCGCCCCAGGTGCTCCGTTCTTCTCAATATCACCGAAGATCATCTCGATCGTTATTCGAAATACGAAGATTATATTGAGGCAAAGGTCAGGATTTTTAAAAACCAGGAATCTGAAGACATGGCCATTCTCAATTGGGATGATCCTGTGGTGATGAAATACGAGGAGAGAGTGAAGGCCAAGAAGTTCTTCTTCAGCCTGAGAGAAAAGGTGGATGAAGGCTGTTTTTTCGATGGGAAAGAGATCATTCTCAGGTTGTTCGAAATGGAGGAAAACTACTTTTTGAGTCAATCGTCGCTGAAAGGGATTCATAATGTGGAGAATATGATGGCGGCCATTCTTGCGGCAAGGCTCAACGGGTGCTCGAAGGAGGCCATCGAAAGGACTCTTATCCGGTTCAAGGGATTGGAACATCGTCTCGAATTTGTCCGGGAGATTGGGGGGGTTCCCTATTACAACGATTCGAAAGGGACGAATGTAGGTTCTGTGGTCAAATCGCTCCAGAGCTTTCAGGAACCCGTCATTCTGATTGCTGGTGGAAAAGATAAGAACACGGACCTCCGTCCCCTCAAGGAGTTGATACAGACCCGTGTGAAGAGGATGATTCTGATCGGGGAAGCCAAAGAGCGGATGTCAAAGGAGCTGGGGGCTCTCACGGATACGATGATAGCAGGAACGCTCGATGAGGCTGTACGTCTGGCTCACCGGACGGCAAAGAGCGGAGAGGTGGTCCTTCTTTCGCCTGCCTGTTCGAGTTTCGATATGTTCAAGGATTATAAGGAAAGAGGAAAGGTATTTAAGGAAGCCGTGCTGAAATTAAGTACCAAATCCGAAGCACGAAATCCGAAATTCGAAACAATATCAAATGATCAAATTTCAAATGTTAACAATGGAAAAAAGGTTTCATAAATTTGAGTTTTGGAAATTCGAATTTGTCATTCGACAAGCTCAGGGTGGTGAGCAAAGCCGAACCATTTCGGGTTGGTCCTAAGAGGACGCTTCGCCCGATATTCGGATTTCGAATTTCTTAGGTAGACAACGTGAAAACAAGAGGAAGGTTTGATTTCATTTTGTTGATTGTGGCCCTGGGGCTGGTGGGGATCGGGATCGTCATGGTCTATAGTACCAGCGCGATCCTAGCCGGGGACCGGTTTGGCGACCCTTACTACTTTTTGAAGCGGCAGGCCATCTATGGAGGAGTGGGTTTTCTATTCATGATGGCCATGATGTTCGTCCCTTACGGATTATTGAAACGATTTGCCTATCCCCTCTTTATTGTCTCTGTGCTGTTGCTCATTGCCGTTTTGATTCCCGGCATTGGACACCGGGCAGGCGGAGCGATGCGGTGGCTAAAGATCGGCGGATTTACCTTTCAGCCCTCGGAGTTTGCCAAGCTGGGCTTGATCATCTTTCTGGCTTATTTCCTGACCAAGAAGGAAGAGAAAATACGGAGCTTCTCCTTCGGTTTTCTACCGACGGTTCTGCTCTCCGGCCTGGTCATCGCCCTGTTATTGAAAGAGCCCGATTTCGGAGCAGCCCTCTTTCTCACCCTCATGGTCTTTATACTCCTCTTCATCAGCGGCGCAAGGGTGATCTATCTTGCAGGGGCCTTTTTGTTGTCCGCTCCGGTGGTTTACCTCCTTCTGATGAATGCGGAGTATCGTTATAAAAGGCTGATTGGGTTTATCCGTCCATGGGAGGATCCCACAGGGGCCAGCTTTCAGATCATCCAATCTTTCCTTTCCTTCGGTTCAGGCGGCCTCTTCGGTTTAGGGTTAGGAGAGGGGAGACAAAAGCTCTTCTTCCTTCCGGCCCCACACACGGACTTCATCTTTTCCATCATCGGAGAAGAATTGGGGTTAGTGGGGGCGTTAGGAGTGGTGGTTCTTTTCTTTATTCTCGCTTTCCGGGGCATCCAGATAGGCATTTCCATTCCGGATAAATTTGGCTCCTATTTGGCGCTGGGCATCACCTTGATGATTTCTCTTCAGACGGTGATCAACATGGGAGTGGTCCTGGGGCTGCTTCCGACGAAAGGTTTGACGCTTCCCTTCGTCAGTTATGGAGGGACATCACTGATTGCCAATTTCATCGGGTTGGGGATTCTTCTTCACCTTTCAACCCATGCGGAACGACGATGAGATGTGTCATCGCAGGAGGAGGCACAGGAGGCCACCTCTTTCCAGGAATGGCGGTTGCTGAGACTTTTATGGAAAGGGAGCCGGGGAACGAAGTTCTCTTCATCGGGACGGAACGAGGGATTGAAGCAAGAGTACTGGCTGGAGGGAAATTCCCGTTGAAGATGATCCATGCCATGCCCATTAAGGGAAGATCGATCACGGGAAAATTGCGGGCCCTCTGGTCGCTTCCCAAATCTGTTGGCGAGGCGTTGAACATTCTGAAAGAGTTTCAACCACAGATTGTTTTAGGGGTGGGCGGATATGCTTCCGGGCCAGCAGTTCTGGCGGCTTCTCTTCTCAGGATAAAGAGGGCTATCCATGAGCAGAACGTGATTTCGGGAATGACCAATCGGATTCTGAAAAGGTTGAGTCAACGGATCTTTGTCTCTTTTGAGGAGACGAAAAGATACTTTCCCGGAGGAAAAACGGTGGTGACCGGAAACCCGATCAGGAAAGAGATTATTGCGTCCGGTGCATCGCGGGAAAAAGGAGATCGGTTTACCGTACTCGTCTTCGGGGGCAGCGCAGGCGCACACCGGATCAATATGGCCATGTTGGAGGCTCTCGATTCGCTCAAGGGGTTGAAACCGTCGTTGAGATTTATCCATCAAACCGGCAAAGAGGATTTCGATCCTGTTTCAAAAGGTTATGAGGAGAAAGGATTCGAAGCGGAGGTCGCCCCTTTTATTGATGAGATGGCGCGCTCTTACCGGAGGGCTGACCTGGTGGTCTGCCGTTCCGGGGCGAGCACGGTTGCAGAACTGGCTGTCTGCGGAAAAGCATCGATTCTCATCCCTTACCCCTATGCAGCTCATCAACATCAGTTGATAAACGCGCAAAAGTTGGTTGATCGAGGTGCGGCAAAGATGATTCGGGATGATGAGCTGAGAGGCCCATTGCTTTCGGAGACCATTCGTCACTTCTTCGATCATCCAGAGGAAAGGGAGAAAATGGAAGAGGCGATCCGGAAAATAGGGCGTCCCAAAGCAGCCGAAGAGATTGTCACACACTGCTACCAGTTAGTCAGGGGATGAAATGGGAAGGGTGGTTATAGTCAAAAGGCGGCGTTTACATAAAATCACAAATTCCAAGCACCAATTTCCAAATAAATCCCAATTACCAATTTCTCAAATATTTAGTTATTGGAATTTGATGATTGGAAATTATTTGGGATTTGGAATTTGGTTATTTAAGGGATTATGTATCGAAAAATAAAGATCAGAAATATTCATTTTGTTGGAATCGGCGGCATCGGGATGAGCGGAATCGCCGAGGTTCTGCTTAACCTGGGTTACCAGATCAGCGGGTCGGATGTGAAAGAGTCTGAGGTTACCCGGAGGCTGCAGACCCTGGGGTGTGAGATCCATTACGGTCACAAGAGGGAGAACGTGAAGGAGGCGGATGTCGTGGTTGTCTCCTCAGCCATCCGTCCCAGCAATCCGGAGATTAAAGTGGCCGAGGAGAGACTCATTCCCATCATTCCAAGGGCGGAGATGCTGGCGGAATTGATGAGGATGAAGGTGGGCATTGCTATTGCGGGGACTCATGGCAAAACAACAACCACTTCCCTCATTGCCACCATCCTGGGTGCAGCAGGGCTCGATCCGACTGTAGTCATCGGAGGGAGACTGAATAGCATTGGGAGCAATGCGAAATTAGGGCAGGGAGAATTTCTTGTAGCCGAGGCGGATGAAAGCGATGGCTCCTTTCTGAAATTGATGCCCACCATTGCCGTGGTGACCAATATCGATCCGGAGCACCTCGACTACTATAAGGGAATCGATGAGATCAAGGAGGCTTTTCTCAATTTTCTCAACAAGATTCCTTTCTTTGGGTTGGCCGTGCTCTGTCTCGATCATCCGAATGTGCAGAGTCTTCTCCCCAAACTGAAAAAAAGGTTCACCACTTATGGGTTGACGACCCAGGCCGATTTTCACGCCGAGGAGATTGAATTCGACGGGCCCTCCACCGCCTTTGATGTGCTTTATCATAAAAAGAAGATAGGAAGATTGAGAATCCGGATGCCCGGCCTTCATAGCGTCTATAATTCACTGGCCGCTGTCGCGACAGCCTTTGAACTCGAGATTCCCTTTAAAACCGTTCAAGAGGCGCTGAAGGATTTCGGAGGGATTCAGAGGCGATTCCAGATCAAGGGGGAGAAGAAGGGCGTCCTCATTGTGGATGACTATGGCCATCACCCCGTGGAAATCATCGCTACCCTGAAGGCGGCAAAGGCAGGGTGGAAGCGAAGGGTGATCGCCGTTTTTCAACCCCATCGCTACACACGAACACAAACCCTCTTCCAGGAATTTCTGGCCGCTTTTTACGAGGCGGATATCCTCATTCTCACGGATATCTATGCGGCAGGAGAAGACAGGATCGAGGGGGTGGAGGCCAAGGCTCTTTTTGAAGGAATCAGGGAATACGGCCATAAGGAGGTGACCTATCTTCCGGATAAGAAGGAGATCGTTGACCATCTCCTCGGGATCGTTGTTCCGGGAGATATGGTGATCACTCTGGGGGCAGGAGATATCTGGCAGGTGTCAGAGGAGCTGGTGAAACGTTTGTAATAAGTTCGGAGTGATTAGTTCGGAGTTCGGAGAAAAAGGAAAAACTCCGAACTCTGAACTCCGAACTACGAACTGAGAGGTATGGTTAAGGATTACCAGAAAGAGGCAAGGGGTTTGATCGAGGGGAAGGTGCTCTTCGATGTGCCGATGAGGAAATATACTTCCCTTAAAGTAGGAGGTCCTGCAGAATGCCTCCTCTTTCCGAAGAATATGAAGGAACTGAGGAAGGTGGTCCTGCATGCACGAAAAAAGAGAATCCCTCTCTTCATTTTGGGAAAAGGGACTAATCTCATCGTGAGAGATGGGGGAATGAGCGGCTGGGTCGTCAGCCTGACTCAGGGGATGAAGAGTATTCAGATGGATGGAGAATGTGTAGAAGCTGAAGCCGGCTGTTTGCTTCAACAATTGGTTCGGTTCTCTGTCCAGAAGGGGCTTGCCGGGCTTGAACCCTTTTTCGGCATTCCTGGGACTGTAGGCGGCGGGCTGGCTATGAATGCAGGAGCTTGGGGCGTCGAAATGAAGGATGTTGTCCATTCCGTCACATTGATGAAAGAGAATGGAGAGGTCCTGGAGAGGTCCCGCTCAAAGCTCCGGTTCTCCTACCGGAGCCTGACCTTACCGTCATCCTCGATCATCCTGAAAGGATCCTTTCATCTGAAAAAGGGAAGGAGAGAGGAGAGCCTTGAACGGGTCAAGTCTTTTTCAGAGTTGAGAAAGAAGACCCAGCCTCTTGACTACCCGAGCGCAGGCTCCATTTTCAAGAATCCAGAAGAAGGACCAGCAGGAAAGTGGATTGATGAGATCGGGCTGAAAGGATTCAGCATAGGGCAGGCGATGATTTCAGATCGTCATGCCAATTTTATCATCAACCTGGGAAAAGCAAGCGCAGAAGATATCCTCCGCCTCATCGAGTGGATGGAGAGAAAGGTTTACGAGGAGAAGGGCATCTCCCTGGAAAGGGAAGTGAAGGTGGTGGGCGAGTGAAGGAATCATCATTCAAAAAAAAGAAGGTCGGTGTGTTGATGGGAGGCCTCTCCAGGGAGAGGGAGATTTCGCTCCGGACAGGAAAGGCGATCCATAAAGCGCTCCTGGAAAAGGGTTATACTGCATGCGCTATTGATGTGGACCGTAATATTGGGGAGAGTTTGATAAAGAAGAAGATCGAAATCGCTTTTATCGCTCTTCACGGAAGATACGGAGAGGATGGGACGATTCAAGGGATGCTGGAGATGATGGGGATTCCCTATACAGGGTCGAACGTCTTAGCGAGCGCGCTGGCTCTTCATAAGGTGATGTCGAAGAAGATTTTCCTACACGAAAAGATCGAAACACCGGACTTCGAATATTTTAGGAGGGAAGAGATTGAGAAGGACCCTTCAAGGAAGGTGTCTCTTCCTCTTCCGGTAGTGGTCAAACCGGCAAGAGAAGGATCGACCATTGGAATCACCATTGTGAAAAAAGAGGAAGAACTTCTGCGGGCACTGAAGGAAGCCGGAAAATACGACGAGGAGATTCTGGTCGAAGCCTTCATCAAGGGCAAGGAGATCACTGTGGGCATTCTCAATGACATTGCACTCCCGATCATCGAGATCGCCCCCAAGAGCGGTTTTTATGATTACCATTCGAAATATACGAAAGGGGAGACGGAATATATCATTCCAGCCCGTATCCCCAGAGAAAAATATCTCCATGCCCAGGAGATCAGCCTCAGGGCTTTTAAGGCGCTGGGTTGCTCGGGTTGCGCCCGGGTCGATCTGATGACGGATGAAGAAGGAAATCCCTTTGTGATCGACGTGAATACGATGCCCGGGATGACTGAGACGAGCCTCCTGCCAAAGGCGGCGGAGCATGTCGGCATCTCTTTCGGAGAGCTGGCAGAACGCATCCTTTTGGGGGCGGCGTTAAAGACAGAGAGTTAAAGATATAGATATGAAGCACCAAACACCAAGCACCAATAATCCAATAATGACTAGAATACCAAGTGATAACTCCCCCTCTCCCCCTCTTAATCTAACCAGGGGGCAGGGGGGAGTTATTGGTGAATGGAGTTTAACACTCAAAGGTACAGGCCAATATGAGTGTGGAGAAATTTTTCAGACCTGAGAAGAAGCAAGAGAAGGGACTCGAAAAGTTTCAGAGGTTGTTGAGGAAATCAATTCGGGTAGCCTTCTATTGTCTCTTTTTCATCCTTTTTTTCTTTGCGGGCTATCAAGTGTATGTCCGACTTCTCGAGGATTCTTCTTTTCGGACGAGAAAAGTGGAGGTTAAAGGGTGTCTAAAAATTCCGGAAAAGACCATTCTCTCTCTTGCCGCCATCGAAGGGATGCCCAATCTTTTTACCCTGCCACTAAAGGAAATTGCGCGGCGGGTAGAGGTTCATCCCTGGGTCGATTACGTGAGAGTCAGGAAGATTTTTCCTGATCGGGTGTTGATTCATGTTGAGGAAAGAAAACCGATGGCCATCCTTCAGTTGGATGAGCCTTTTTACATCGATTCGCAAGGGGTGATCTTTTCGAGGGTGGGAGACCGGGATGGATATAATTTCCCTTTTATCACCGGTTTGAGCCGGCAGGCGCTTGATAAAGATCCGTCCGGGGCAAACTTGATGATCATGAAAGCCCTTGAATTTTTAAAGATCGCCGAACAGGAAAGGATTTCTTATCTGGTGGGGATTTCGGAAGTCCGGATGGAGAAGACATTCGGGATTCAATGTTTCACACAAACCGAAGGGGTGGAAGTCAGAATAGGATGGGATCACTTTAGAGAAAAGTTGAGGAGATTATCTCTCGTCTGGTCGGATCTTGAGAAGAGAGGCATTTCGGCAGGAACCATCGACTGCAGCGACCTAAAAAGAATGGTGGTCAAAAAGGTTTCCCGCACATCAAATTAGGAAAGAGGTGATAACTATGGGCAAGAAGGATTCACTGGTCGTCGGAGTGGATATTGGAACGACGAAGATATGCACCGTTGTCGGAGAGGTAGCCAGTGGCCAGGTCAATATCATTGGTCTCGGAACCTTTCCATCGAAAGGGTTGCGGAAGGGTGTGGTCGTCAACATCGAAAGCACGGTCCAGTCCATTAAGAAAGCCGTCGAAGAGGCAGAGTTGATGGCCGATTGCCATATCACTTCAGTTTATGCGGGTATTGCAGGAGGGCATATCAAGGGAATCAATAGCCATGGGGTGATCGCCATCAAGAATAAGGAGATCACTCAGAGCGATGTGAAACGGGTCATCGATGCGGCAAGCGCGGTGGCCATCCCGATGGATCGTGAGATCATTCACGTCATTCCTCAGGAATATATCGTGGACGATCAGGATGGGATCAAAGATCCGGTTGGGATGTCGGGTGTGAGATTGGAGGGAAGAGTCCATATCGTCACCGGCGCTATCACCTCTGCCCAGAACATCATCAAGTGCGCCAACCGCGCCGGCCTTAATGTGGATGACATCGTCCTGGAACAATTGGGTTCAAGCGATGCCGTACTGACCCAGGAGGAGAAAGAACTGGGTGCGGCGATCGTCGATATCGGAGGTGGGACAACGGATCTGGTCATTTTTTCGAACGGCGCGATTAAACATACCTCTGTCTTTTCCCTGGCAGGAAGCCATATCACCAATGATATCTCCGTGGGGCTTCGGACGCCCGTGGAGGAGGCCGAAAAGATCAAGATTCGTTATGGATGTGCGCTCACCTCTCTGGTGCGGAAGGACGAGACAATCGAGGTCCCCAGTGTAGGAGGGAGAAAGCCCCGCGTCCTTTCAAGGCAGACCCTCACAGAGATCATTGAACCGAGGGTGGAGGAGATCCTCTCGCTGGTCCGCGATGAATTGGTGAAGGTCGGATATGGAAACCTTCTTGCCTCGGGAGTCATCCTCACCGGGGGAAGCGCTATCCTGGAGGGAGTTCCTGAACTGGCAGAACAGATTTTTAATCTCCCAGTCCGAAGAGGAACACCTTTGGGGATCGGCGGCCTGGTCGATCTGGTCAACAGTCCAATCTATGCCACTGGAGTAGGCCTCGTTCTTTATGGAAGCCGCAATATGGGAAAGAGCCGATTTCAGGTGGGCGAGGGGAATGTTTTCAGCAAAGTTACCCAGCGGATGAAGGAGTGGATCGGAGAATTCTTTTAAACAATAAATTCGAAATTCGAATATCGAATTTCGAAACAAATTCAAATTTCAAATTTCCCAAAAATGTTAATTACCATTTGCATTTTGTGTTTCGAACATTGGTAATTGTTTCGTATTTCGGATTTCGATATTCGAATTTAATTTTTTAAAAAGGAGGGAGATATGATCGAATTTGATGAGAACAGAAACATGGCCGCCAAGGTTAAGATCATCGGAGTGGGTGGGGGAGGGAACAATGCTCTGAATACCATGATTTCGAGTCACCTCGCCGGTGTGGAATTTATCGCCGCCAACACTGATGCTCAGGCGTTGACGGCAAACCTGGCTCCGATGAAGTTTCAGTTAGGCGCCAGCCTGACCAAAGGCCTGGGAGCCGGAGCAAACCCAGAAGTTGGGAGAAAGGCCGCTCTGGAAGATGTGGAGATGATCCGCGAAATTCTGAAGGGGGCGGATATGGTCTTCATCACTGCCGGTCTGGGCGGCGGAACTGGGACAGGAGGCGCTCCGGTGATTGCAGAGGTAGCCCGTGAGATGGGTGCGCTCACCGTGGCCATTGTTACCAAACCTTTCCACTTTGAGGGAAAGAAGAGAATGCAACAGGCTGAGGAAGGATTGGCCAACCTGAAAATGACAGCTGATGCCCTGATCACCATTCCGAATCAAAGGCTCCTGAGCGTCAGCGGCAAGAATATGACTCTGATAGAGAGTTTTAAGAAGGCGGATGAAATTCTCTTCCATGCGGCCAAAGGGATTTCGGATATTATTGTCGGCCACGGGATCATCAATCTCGATTTTGCTGATGTACGGTCCGTGATGTCTGAAACCGGAATGGCGATGATGGGAACGGGAATTGCCTCCGGAGAGAGTCGAGCCATGGAAGCCGCACAGAAAGCCATCTCCAGCCCGCTGCTGGAAGATATCTCGATCGAAGGGGCAAGAGGGCTTCTCATCAATATCACCGGCGGAGAGAATTTGACCCTCAGCGAGATCAATGAGGCAACAAGTTTGGTCCAGAAAGAAGCGCATGAGGATGCGAATATCATCTGGGGGATGGTGATTGACCCGTCCATGAGGGAGGATATTCGGATTACTGTGATCGCCACTGGCTTTGGAAAGGTGGAAGCTAAGAAAGTGGATAAGCCGGTCATCCCGGCAATGAAACGGTTTTCTCCGGTTCCCGGATTCAAGGACCGCAACAAAGAGATTCCCCCATTCTCCATCAGCATGAAAGAGGGAAACAGGGAGACTCCTGCTTTTATGAGAAAGGTGAAAGTCAACGAACGATTTGATGAGTTGAAACTGGATACCCCATCTGATTTCACGATTGAGGATGAGGACCGTTTTGACATTCCTACTTTTTTAAGGAAACAGGCGGACTGATATGGTGACTGGTGAATCGTGAATCGTGAATAAAGACCAAAAGCCCATGATTGGTTAAGTTTTTTGCTTTGTGGTAAAATGTTTTTAACGAATCACAGACACGGATCACGAATCACCCTTTATGATTTCTCGGAAACTGATTCAGAAGGCGAAAGCCATTCTTGAAAAAGAGAGGGGCGCTGTCCAGAAGCCCTGGGGAGGAAGAATTTCGATATGTCTCCTCTATCCGAATTCCTACCATGTAGGGATGTCGAATCTTGGGTTTCAGACCGTCTATCAGAGGTTCAATTCAGAAGACGATGTTCTCTGCGAAAGGGCGTTCCTTCCCGATCCAGAAGACCTTCAGGACCATTGGAAGACGAAAACCCCGCTTTTCTCACTCGAATCCCAGAGGCCCCTTTCCGACTTCGATCTGTTAGCCTTCTCCGTCTCCTTTGAGAACGACTTCCTCAACATCCTCACTCTTCTTGATTTAGCCCGCATCCCCCTGGAACGACATCTCAGGCGAGGGAAAGGTCCGCTGATTATAGCAGGGGGCGTGGCTGTCTTCCTCAATCCAGAGCCTCTCAGCGACTTTTTCGATCTCTTCATTCTCGGAGAGGCAGAGGAAACAATGGGGGAGTTTCTTGAGACCTACCGGCACTCAGGAAGGGAGAAAGAAGGATTCTTGAGGCGGGTGGCAGGAATAGAGGGGATCTATGTCCCGGGATTTTATCATGTCACCTATGCAGAAGATGGGAAGATAGAGACGATTAAACCTGAAGCAGGACTGAGCCCCAACGTTAGACGGAGATGGATAGCAAAACTCGATCGGTTCCCTACCCAGTCGAGCCTTTTCACGAAAAACACAGAGTTGAAAGAGATGTCCCTAATTGAAGTGAACAGGGGGTGTCCGAGAGGATGCCGGTTCTGTGCTGCCTGTTTTGTCTACTATCCTTATCGAAACCGAAGTCTCCCCTTGCTTGAATCAATCTCACTAAAGGGTCTCGCAGAAGAAGAGCGGATCGGTCTTGCCGGTACAGCCATTTCCGACTATCCCCATCTTCTTCCGCTGTGCGAGGATATCCTATCCCACAAAGGAAGGGTCTCGCTGGCTTCCCTGAGGGTGGATGCGATTACACCCTCCCTCATCGATTGCCTGAAAAGAGGCGGGGTTCAAACAGCAGCAATCGCTCCAGAAGCAGGTTCGGAGAGACTGCGTAAAATCATTAAAAAAGGTTATGGAGATGATCAGATTTTAAGGGCGGTTCAGATACTGGTTGAAAATGGTCTTTCGCAGATCAAGAGCTATTATCTCATCGGACTTCCTTCCGAGACCGATGAGGAGGTGAGAGCCATTCTCTCTCTTTCGAAAAGAATTGAGCATCAGATTATCTCCGGGCATGCGGGCGAGAAGAAAAGATGGAAACTGATTCTGAGTGTCAATCCGTTTGTGCCCAAACCCGCCACTCCATTCCAATGGGTTCCATTTGAAGAAGTGGGAGCGTTGAAAAGAAAACTCAAGATCCTTAAAAATGGAGTAAGGGGAGAAAAGAAGATCGAAATGATTCATGACCTGCCCAAATGGGCTTATATTCAGGCCCTGCTTTCGAGAGGAGACCGGAGGGTAGGGAAGGTGTTGATGGCGGCTCACCGGAATCAGGGCAACTGGGAGCAGGCCCTTCGGGAAACGAGCCTCAACCCTGATTTTTTTGTCCATCGGAAAAGGGATCTGGATGAACTCTTTCCCTGGGACTTCATCGACCATGGCATTCCGAAAGAGAAGTTGAAAGAAGAGTACGTGGAGGCGATGAAAGAAGCAGGAGTGGCTGTATAAAAGTCGGGTAGTCCTGTAGTCTCATAGTCGAATAGTTAATTGACTATAAGACTAAAAGAATAGAAGACTATGCGACTGGAAATGGATACGAAGGAGGAAGAGACTGGAATGAATACAGAGAAAGTTATTTTCCAGAGCGAAGGCTGTAAGATAGCAGGCATCCTTCATCTTCCGGATCGAGAGCTTCCTCCCTGTGTGATTGCCTCGCATGGGTTGCTTTCGAGTAAAGATAGTGAAAAATATATTGGACTCGGGAATCGAATGGCAGCAGAGGGGATAGCCATGCTGAGGTTTGATTTCAGAGGCATCGGAGAGAGCGAGGGAAGCGAAGAGGACAATACGATCAGTAAAAAACTTGAAGATCTGAATTCAGCCCTTGATTTTATGCGTTCTCGCCCGGATATAGGGAAACGAATCGGATTAGTCGGGTCAAGCCTCGGGGGATTCCTTTCCTTAATTAAAGCATCGAAGGACAAGGGAATAAATGCTGTGGTGGTCTGGGCGACGCCTCTTCATCTGGATGATCTTGGATCAAAAGAACAGGGGGAAGATTATCCATTGCCTCCGGAAGCTTTCTTCAAAGACCTTCCAAAACATCGCCTAGTGACCGTTTTACACGGGGTCTCGACCTGCCTGGTGATTCACGGAGAGAAAGATGAACTTGTGGAGGTCGAACAGGCTATGGGAATCTTTTATCAGTTGAGTTCCCCCAAAGAGATCCATCTCATCGGAGGTGCTGACCACCGTTTGACGGATTCGAGCCACCGGCAGCGTGCCATCGATCTAACCTTGGAATGGTTTAAGAGGTATCTATAAGTCGTTCAAAGAAATAGAGACAAGATATATTCCACGCTTCAATTTCCCTCAACTGCCCCAGTTGCCTTAAGAGAGATGTGCAGGTTACCATTATTTTATGGACACATTGACTCACATTGTTACTGGCGGCGTTATAGCCCGGGCCATTGATGATGAGAAATTAGGAAAATGGGGGACAGTGGCAGGACTGGCCATGGGGGCCTTTCCAGACGTTGATTTTGTCCTCGGCCTTTTCAACCACCAATTCTACTTACAGTATCACCGGGATTTCACTCATTCCGTACTTTTGATCCCTTTCTATGGACTTTTATTCAGCTGGCTTTTTATTAAATTATCAAAACGTCCCCATTTCTGGAGTTTTTACAAAATCTGCCTCTCCGTTCTGCTAAGCCATGTCCTTCTCGACCTGCTCACCTCTTACGGGACAATGATCTTCTCTCCTTTTTTCGACGATCGATTTGCATGGGATCTCGTCTTTATCATCGACTTAATCTTTTCCGGAATTGTCATGCTTCCATTCCTGGCGAGCTTTTTTTTAAAGAAAAGAGCGAAATGGGTCTGCCGGGGGTCGCTCATCGGGCTGGCCGCCTATATCCTTTTCTGTTGGTTTCAACATGGGCAGGCCCTTGAAGAGGTCAAGGATTTTTCGAAAGGATTGAAAGGAAAGATCATTCAGACGGCGGCCCTGCCTCAACCCGTTTCCCCATTCCGCTGGGCCGTTTATGTAGAGACCGAAGACAAAGTCTTTCAGGGATTTGTGGATCTGTTAAAGAAGGAACTTCCCAGAGCTGGGGGTCCTGAGAATTCGTTTTTCGCCAAATTGAACAGCCTCTATGATCCACCCGGTAGGATTTCTTTTCAACCCCTCCAAAAATTACCTGACTCTCCCTGGGTGAAGAAGGCTCTCACTACAGAGGGCATCACGTTCTACTACTGGTTTGCGAGATTTCCCGTTGTGAAGTCTATCCATTCAAAAGATGGAAGACACAGGGTGGAATTTATGGATGTTCGTTTTTTACTTCCTGGAATTCGCCTTCCTTTTGTCTACTTCGTGGAGTTTGATGACTCAGGGCAGATCCACTCAGAGGGGTTTGTAGAGGATCGAAGAAGACGATAAACTCTACCCAGATGTTGCACCATTTCTGCTCAAACGGGTAAGGGCGATCCGTCCGGAAAGGCTAAGAGGTGAACCTTTTTCCGTATCAGCACAACCGTTTCGTTTCCCTACCGGAATTCACTTTGAGTGAAGTCCCCCGTTTTCCATAAAATTATAAAGAACCGCCATTCGAAGCCTTGCAGGGCGGATTGCCCTTGCCCGTTTTTGCAATTGGCGGGTCTATTTAATCTCCCCTATCTTCCAGTCCCCATCCTCTTTTTTAAAAACCACATCGAGAGTGGTCTTACTCTCCTGGGGTTGACCGCCGCTTTTTGGAGAAAATCTGACCAGCCACTCAATCTGCGCTCTGACAGTATTTCCAGCTACCGCAGGGCTTCTAAGATCAAAGGTGAGATCGAGAAAATTAAAATTTCCCCAGGATTCAAGCGTTGCTCTCTTTTTCCCCTCCCGATCCTTAAAATCCCTTGAATAGGATGAGATGAAAAGATTAATGTCCTTTGCCAGATTTGCCTTCCGGATGTTTTCGAGAAGGTCTCTTATTTTATCAATCTCTTCCGCCTCTGTTACAGAACCACTTGAGGGAGGAATCGCCAAAGAGGTGCCCACCGGAGAGGAGACCTTATCCTTTGAGGGAGGATGGGCAAGGGAGTCAGGTTTGTTTATCCCGATGTGAGAATAGGTGGACCATAGAAAATACCCTATTGCAATACAGATGATGGTGATACCGCCCCAGTTTAGAGCCATCCTCGGATAATCTTTTTTTATCTTTCGAACAAGCCTTCCCTTCTTGATCTGTTCCTGAACAGACAATTTTGAAGGTTGTGGTTCGGATGTTTCGTCCTCGAAAAGTTCTGTTTCGAATTCCGGCGAAGGGGATGACATGGTTTTGGGCGCTTTTGCCACAGCAGGACGGGTTTTTTTCGCCTTTTCTTCATTCGGAGGTGAACCTGGGGGAACCAGTCCAGTTCCACACCGGATGCAAACCTTGCCTCCCAGGTGCTCTTTCTTACAAGCCGGGCAGACGAGATGCTCTGGTGACGATTCCAACCATTCCTGGGTAGTTAAAACCTGAGAGGAGTCTTTGTTGACCTCGGGTTCTTGAATGGTTTCGTTCTCTTCTTTAGGTTGTAAAGTAGATAAGGGGACAACTCCAGCGCCGCAGCGGATGCAGGACTTTGTTTTTTCGTAGATAATTTTGCAATCAGGGCAGATATACTTTTCTTTTGGTTTTTCTTCTGCGGAATTTTCTGTATTGCCAAAATCCGCCGGAGCCACTTCTTTCATAATCATAAAACTCCCACACTGAGGACAAAACCTCTTATCTCCATCATATTCGGTCCGACATTTCTTGCAAAATAGCATCTTAATTTCCCGGTCACTACATCGGTTTGGGTTTTGAGGTCATCGCGGGAGAAGGTTTGGGAGCCTCTGAAGTGGCGGCTTTAATTACCCATGCCTCACTTCCGTCCTGGAGCCGAACCCGTAACCAGCTTCCTTTTTCTTCAAAAACGGAAAGAGGGGTTCCCTTTTTAACGTTTCCGATCACTTTATAATTGGTTCCTGGTCCCCCCCGAAGATTAACGGAATCCCAAGCAATTTTAGTTGTCCGGATGGGAGAGGTGAGAGATGGCGAGGGTTGGGTTGATGGAGTCACTTTAGGAGATTCAGCAAGAGTTGGCTGAGCAGGGGGTGGAGAAGGTTTTGCAGGGATATCCGGGGCGGCTTGAGGAAGTGGCGTTTCTTCTTTTTTAGGTTGTTCAACTTTTTCTTCAATGGGAGGCGGGAGTTTCTCCTCAGATTTTTGCTCGGTTTTAGTCCCAGCACACCCAAAGAAAAATAAGAGGGTGACGATAATCATAATGAAAGGCTTTTGAATAAATACCATATTTTTCTCCCCCCTCTTCAATTTAAAGACAAAAAAATCAATTTTTTAACAGCAAAAACAATACCAATTTTAGAGATTACTAACTACTTGAATATTAAGTGATATTTTATCGAAGGTTCTTAATCTGAAAAAAAAGTTCAATATTTGTCTTTTTTTGTGGCCAAAAACTAACCAAAGATGTTTGAGGTTTCAAAGGTTTGTAGCTCTGAATCATACTCTGAACTTGTTTGAAAGGCTGATTCAGAATTAAAGACTACGATATTGATTGCTATCTTTCAGGGGAATTTTGGGTGGAATTGATGGTCCTGGATTTATCGTCCGGCAATCCCTAAACCTTCTCTAACCAAGTCAAGGATGGCGGCCATGGTCAATCCAGCCTGACCATGGATGACCATATCAGCGAGATCATCGTAGGGAGTCGGATCGCGGTTGATGATCACCAGTTTCGCACCGTTTCTTTTTGCCACCAGAGGCATGGATGCGGCCGGTTGAACGACGAGTGAAGATCCAATGACGATAAAAAGATCACAACTGGAGGAACGATGGTAGGCCTCTTCTGTTTCTCTTTCGGGCATGGATTGGCCAAAGGAGATGGTGGCCGGCTTAAGTGGACCGCCGCAATCGTCACAGTAAGGGACCTTTATGCCGGAACGAATCCGCTTCTGAATCTGATCGCGGTCGTATCTTTTTTTGCAATTCAGACAGGTGACATGCATGGCTGTCCCATGAAGTTCGATAATTTTCTCTTCTGAATTGCCGGCCTTATGATGGAGGCCATCAATATTCTGCGTGATGACACAATCGAGCTTCCCAAGCTTCTCCAGTTCGGCAATGGCGAGGTGAGCCGGATTGGGTTGAGCCTTCTTCATGGGCTCGTACATTTCAGTAGCCATCTGCCAATATTTCTCCCTGGAGGCTTCGCTTGAAATAAATTTTTGATAATAAAAATCCTCAGGATCGTATTTATCCCAAACCCCGCCAGGGCTTCGAAAGTCAGGAATTCCGGACTCCGTGCTAAGACCGGCCCCTCCGAAAACCACCACCCGCTTAGCCTGGGTGATCCATCTGGCCACTTGTTCAATCTGTTTCATCATTGGGCATACCCCTGGGGACATCTATTGAATTACCAAATTCCAAGCACCAATCACCAAATAATAACCAAATTTCCAATAACCAAATATTTTGGTCATTGATTATTGGAATTTATTTGGGATTTGGAATTTGGTGATTGGAATTTAAAATGTCTATATCACACCTCTTCCCTAACTTGCAAGCCAAAGAGGGCATATGATAAACTTTTGGTATGCGGTGTAATTTGATCAAACAGGGTTATGCTCAAGGGAGTTGTTTTACTGAGGTGGAGGGTGGAAAATCCCTCGCCTGTGAGGTTACCTTAAAATTTTCTGATAGGGGATTGCTCCGTCTCATCTCATCCGCCCATCTTTCCCGCCCCGAAAATTATCTCTCTATCTACCAGTCGGGTTGCAATTTTTCCTGCCGGAAATGCCATTCCTGGGCGTTCACCAAGAAAGCAACAGGGGAATGGTGGTCGCCCGCGGATGTGCTGAAGGCCTGTAAAGAGTATGAGAAAGGGGTAACGATTCGAGAACCGAGGGAAAGAGCTACAGCGTTTCATGCCCTTGAATCCTGTCGCTGTTGCGGCGCCTGTGTCATGTCTGGAAAAAGATCATCCATTTGTCCCAAGGTGATTCAGAAAAAGGATATTGTATTAAGCTCTCAGGGGTGGGGGCCTGCAAGGGATATTGTTGCCTTTACAGGAGGAGACCTCACCTGCTGCCCGGAATTTTATGTCGAATGTGCACGCCTGATCAAATCGGAGACCCGTCTCTGGGTGTTGATCGAGACCAATGGCTATGGGCTTACCCCTGAGAATCTCGATGTCCTAAAAGAAGCAGGAGTGGACTCCATCTGGCTCGACATTAAAGCCTACGATGGAACTGACCACAAATGGTTGACGGGCTGTTTCAACCGCCATATCCTGAAACTCCCGGAAGAGATTATTAAAAGAGATTTTGTTCTCGAAGTTCTGTCCCTCTATATCCCTAATCTGGTGGAGACAGCACAGCTAAAGAAGATCGCCAAGCTGCTCTTTGATATCGACCCCGAGATCCCGTTTACAATCCTGGCTTTCTTTCCGGAGCATCAGATGAAGCGATACAGAAGTCCCAAGGTCTCAGAGATGGTGGCCGCCTATAATGAGGTCAAATCCGTAGGCCTCATCAATGTGAGACTGGGAAATACCGGGATTTTTGCCTCCTCAGAGGAGGACTATCAACTTCTCAGGGAGAAGGTGGGGGCGGGGAACTATTAGACAATAAAGTGTTCAGTAATCAGTGGTCAGTGATCAATGACCAATAACCAGGATAAGCCCACTTTTATTTTATTGATTCCTTTTCCGCATTGTGGTAATGGAAAGGCAGAGATAAGGAGAGCGTATGGAGAAAAAGGTCCTCATCGTAGATGATGAGGAGAGAGTGGTTCAGTCGGTGAAGGGTGTCCTCGAAGACGAAGGTTTTCGTGTGGTCGCCGCTAAAAGCGGAGAGGAAGCGATTGAAGCCTTTCAGCGAGAAAATCCTGATGTCACCCTTCTTGATATCTGGATGCCGGGGATGGATGGCATCGAAGTCTTAAAACGGTTTAAAGGGATGGTTCCCGATTGCCAGGTGATTATGGTTTCAGGCCATGCAACGATTTCAACGGCTATGGCTGCGGTTAAACTGGGAGCCTTCGACTTCATTGAAAAACCCATTTCCCTGGATGGTCTCCTCATGACAATTCGTCGTGCCCTTGATCGCCAGATGGAGTTATCAGGGGAAGAGCAACCGCGGGAGATCGTTCCTGGTAAAGCAGATAGTTCCTCCTCAATTACCTCTTCTGTATCCGAGGCGGTTCCTCCTCTTAAGTCTCAGAAGAAAAAATCAACCTCTCTCGCTCTTCAGCGGACCATCAAAAAAAGCGTTGTCCTTTACGGAACGGGGCTTCATTCCGGGATGAAGACGGGGCTTCTGTTTCAGCCCCTGCCACCTCACAGCGGGATCCTTTTTGGAAACGTATCATACGAAGAAGTGGTTCCTGCCCATCTCGACTATGTTCAGACAACAGAATTTGCTACCTCTTTGAAAAGAGGAGTGGCTATTGCTAAAACGATAGAACATCTGATGGCAGTGCTCCATGCCTATCGCATTACTAACTTGATGGTGAAGATGATCGAGGAAATTCCGATCATGGATGGGTCTGCCCTGGAGTTCTGTAAGATCATCGAGGAAGCCGGAGTCGAGGAACAGGAGGAAAGAGCGAACGAAATCGTGATCGATCGGAAGATCGAACTCACCCAGAAGAACAAATCGCTTGTCATTGAACCGGCAGAGACCTTTTCCATCCAATATTTTATGGATTATCCACCTCCCATCGGACAGCAAACGCTCGAATTTGTATTGGAGAGTGAGGAGAAGTTCAAGGAACACATCGCGCCTGCAAGGACCTTCGGGTTTCTAAAGGATATCGAGATGCTTGAGCGGATGGGAATGGGCAGTGGAGGGCGCCTCCATAACTTCATTCTGGTGGACGATGAAAAGGTGGTCAACACGGAGTTAAGGTTTTCAGATGAGTTTGTCCGGCATAAGATTCTCGATCTGATCGGTGATTTTTATCTGCTCAATCGGCCGGTCCGTGGCAAAGTGACAGCCCACCTGACCGGACATACGGACAACATTGCCATGATGAGAAAGATACAGGAAGGGGTTAGATAGCAGGCCCAATAGACCAATAATCAAATTTCAATAACCAAATAAATTCCAATAACCAAACAGCAAAATGACCAAACAGGAATAGGTTTGGTAAATTGAGTATTGGTTATTATTTGGTGTTTGCCTGCCTGCCGGTAGGCAGGGAATTTGGTGTTTGGTTATTCATCTTTTTTTGAGGGAGGAAGAAAGATGGCACAAAAAGAAGAAAGACCCCCTGTGAAAGAATTTTTAGATATGCTGGCGGATATATTGGCCGAAAAATATTTTGAACGCGTGGATGACCGGATCAAGAAAATCCCGGAACTCAGGAGATTGATTACCGCCAAAGAAGCGGGCCAGTACCTGAGCCTTTCCACGGATACGATCTATCGAATGGCTTCCATGAAAAAACTTCCCTACCTCAAGATCGGAGACCGGGTCCTCTTCGATATCAAGACCCTCGACCACTGGATTGAAAGGCACCTGATTAAAGAGAAAGAGTGGAAGAGGGAAGAGCTGAAGGCTGAGTTCGAATCAGAGAAGCCAAATGCCAAAACCCCAAAAGATTCGGATCTCCTAACCCTCCTCAAGAAAAAAAGCAAAGATTAGGATTCTCTTGATCGCTGTTCTCGCAATCGAATATCACTGCCTGTTGCTGCATAAAGACTCCCACTTCGATCTGATCGCACGACACTCTTCATTGAAGTGCTATACCTAACCTTCCCTTTTGCTGGACAGTTGATAGTATTAGTCAGTTCAAGTTGACTTAAAACCCCCAACTCCATTTTAAGACAACATTGCTTGACTTACAGAGGGGATTATAAATTGAGTTCTTCCGGCTTTCGTATCGGTGCTTTCCCCCCCTCTTAAGTTTAAGAGGGGGGGGAGGGGGAGTTATAAGGGGAAGTTACCTACTTAATTCCCGAATGAACCATAAGGAATATATCGAGATCATAGCAAGGGGGCTAATGAACGAATCATAAATTCTTTGATTTGGGTAAGGAAGAGACTTCCATTAAAAAAAGATAGAATATGTTACGTATAGCACAAGGCCGCAAAATAATCTAACATTTAACTTTGATGATTACGGGGGGAAAGGAAGTATAACACCATGCGTAATCGACGGGAATTAAGCGCAATTGTAATTCCCATCCCTTTAACGCAAATGTTTGCCTACAGGGTCAACGATTCAGTGCAAGAGCCTCTCTCTATTGTTTTCTTTTGCTTTCCTCAATTAACGCCTTTCCATAATCCCCACAGGCAATTGGAATGGTTAGAAACGGCGGTAACGATTTTCTCAAACCAGCGTGTGCAAGAATCTTTTTCATAATATCGGCCCTTTCTGGGCTACCTCTTGGATATTTATCCATTTCAGCCCAAAGAGCACCATCTTCTTGCTGCCATTTATCTCTTTCCTCTTTATTCATTCCTGTGGGGTCTTCGACTGAATAGTTCATCTTCGGATCAAAACATTGTGGCTGTCCACCTAACCAGACCTTTTTGGGGTCAATTGTATTAACCATTCTCCTGCAATCAGGAGTACCAAATTTGCAGACTCCAAAATGTAGATGCTGATGGTCTTTACGGTTATAATTGTTAGAGGCCCCAGAGAGACCGATTAACTGCCCCCTATTCAGCAATTGTCCATTCTTAACAGCCACCTTACTAAGATGAGCATAAATTGTGTAAAAATGGGTTTCGTGTGTGACTACCACTTGCATACCATTTTCAATTCCATCGTCAGCGACTGCAATATGAACAACTCTTCCATCGGCGGCAGCGATGATGGGTGTACCTGTATTTATATCGTAATCAATTCCAGGATGGATACCGTCACCGTAGGGAGCAGGACCGCCATATGGTTTACCTACCGTAAAAGGACCGTGCTTTACACATGAGGATGCCAAAAAAACTGTGAGAATCAGGCAAAAGAATAGTTTTTTCATTTTCTCCTCCTTTTCTTCATTTTTTATTTTGTTGAACGTTATGGTATTAATTGCACCTGAAATATGTGTTGCAATTAGCCCCAGCATCATAGCTATTTTTGTAACATCGACATGTGCAAATATTGGAGTAAAAATACCCCCAGGGACAGCAGAAGGCTTGACCACATCTATAGTGCTCGCAATAAACACCACCAGGGCATGGATTATTCTGTGTGACAAGTACTGGGCTGACCGCATTGGCATCGTTACAATCAACCGGTAGTGCGAAATCTGGCTCTTGTCTTGTTTCCGTAGAAAACGATAAAAGCCGGCAGGAGGGTCAGGCAACGGTAATTCGGTATTTATTGACCATCAGTGAAAGTATAAAACAGTAGTCAAGAGAGGAACTCTTAATCAAGGGTAGGGAATTACAGTAATTTCTTTAATTCCTCAATCGAGATGTCCACATCTCTCAGAATCTTTCTTAAGAGACCCTTACTAATATCTTTTCCCTTATGAACGGGGATCGTTGTAATTCTTCCATCCAAATGTTTGTAACGAAAATGGCTGCCCTTTGACTTTCTTGTGCAGGAAAAACCAAGTTTCTCTAAGGCCCGTATTAATTCCAGAGCCTTCAGTACCGGTAGTTTGGTATCATTCATAGAGTCACTTCAACCCATTTCATCCCTATCACTTCAGGATGTTTAAGGTCAACTTTCTTCTTTTCCTCCCTCAGTTCTTCCAGACACATTTGAATGACATCCTTGATATTTCTCATCGCCTCTTCATAGGTATCGCCCTGTGTATAACACCCTTCTAATGCTGGGCAATTTGCAATAAAGGCTCCATCTTCGTCCTGTTCAATAACCACTTGTAGAAGATATTTCTTCATATTTCGGACCTCTTTATGAATTAATAAAAAATTGGTGCCGGAGGTCGGAATCGAACCGACACGGGGTTTGAGCCCCGCGGGATTTTGAGTCCCGTGCGTCTACCAGTTTCACCACTCCGGCACAGACATCAATATAAAAAAATTTACCTTTGGTGTCAAATAAAATGGAGAGTTTTTCTGACATCATTATTATATTCCTACCCTGAAGTACTTCCAATTCACTACTACATACACCTCGATCCTCAAGACTTGAGGAACTTCCGTAAACGGGATTAGGTAAAACTAATGGGTGTCTCTAAAATGTCATTCCAGTCCCGATCTTCATCGGGAGAATCCAGTCCCGCTTTTGACGGGACGAAATAACTCGGTTTCGAGTCGCAACGACTGGACTCCCACCGGAGTTTATCCCGTTCTTGATACGTGGCGGAAGTGACGAATTCGGAATTTTTAGAGGTTCCCTAAATAATTTGATTCATAATAACGATGCCGAAGCCAGGTAGTTTATTTTTTTTACAGCTGGCAAGCCGGAAGTGTTGAAAATTTTAATAGTCTGGTGTTTATTTATTAAACAATAAAAAATGTAAATTATTTAAGCGGTTAAGAGAAAATAGAAAAACTGCCGTAGAATTATTCAACATATCCCCACTAACCCCCCGTGTAGAGAAACTTTATATTTCAATTTTTTAAACCATCGAACAAATTGTAATCATTATATATTAATTGAAAAAATAATATTTTTGTGAAAACGTTAAACTTTGGCCCGTTTCTTGGAATAGTGAGGACGAGATCAAAAAAGAAAAAGAAAGGGGGAATTGAGTATGGTACTTATCCTGGTTTTTCTAACATTCGTTTTCGCGATCGTAGCAGGAAGCTTCGTACGCCGCTGGGTTGAGAAAAGAGAACTTTCAGTGGCCGAGATGGAGCGGTCGAATTTTTTAGCCAGGTTATCTGAGGATGCCAGGGCAAAGGTAGTGACTCCCATTCGCTGGGTGGAGAGAGGGGAGATGGCGCTTTCTCCGGTGGGCGCAGTCCCTGGAAGTCCACTCCAGTTTCCAAAAGATGTCTATTATCACAAAGGACATGCTTGGGCAAAGATTGAAGGAGATCAAAGGATAAAGTCTGTGATGGTGGGTCTTGATGATTTCACCCAGGAGGTCATGGGAGATATTGAGGCCATCGAGGTGCCACCCATTGGTATGGAACTGAAACAAGGGGAGGTCGGCTGGAAAGTCCGTCATGGTAAACGGAAATTGAGCCAGATCGTTCCATTGGGTGGAACGGTTGTGGACTTAAATGAGAAGCTCCTTAAAGATCCGTCTCTGGCGAACCGCTCTCCTTATGATCAAGGATGGATTCTAAAGATTAAACCAAACAATCTCGGCGGGGAAATGCCCGCATTGATGGACTCTTTCCAGTTTCGAGTGGCCTTCGATCAAGTCAAGGCCAAACTGAGATCCGCGATCAGTCATCAAACGCTCGGAATGGTCTATGGCGATGGGGAAGAAGTGGTCCGCGGAATCGCTGACAAATTAGATGAGAAGTTGTGGAGGATATTGGTTAGCCAATTATTCCATTCTACTCCAAATTGACGACAAAAACATGAAAGGAGGGGATCTTATGGTAACCACCTTAGCTCTGATGACATTGATCACCTGCTTGGTAATCAGCACCCTTATCAAACAAAGCAAACGCATTGCCCACTGAAAAAAAATGAGGAGGAGCCCCATGGGAATTAACAGGAGAAAATTTCTTAAAGTACTTGGTGGAGGGATTGTGGGCGGGGGAATCGCAGGCGCTGCAATGGGAAATATTGTTGCCCCCAAAAAGTTTAAAGCAGACGCGTCTGTTCCCCCCAAAGAATTTGTCGGGATACTGGTTGATACAACCCGATGTGTCGGCTGCCGTGCTTGCGAAGAAGCATGTGCGCAAGCCAATCACATGCCTGTCCCGGATATCGGCGACAGCTCGGTATTTGAGAAGAAGCGCAATACAAGCGTCACCCAATTGACGGTGGTCAGCCGCTATCAAACAGAAAAAGGGGAGGTCTTCGTCAAGCAGCAGTGCATGCACTGCAATCAGCCTGGATGTGTGGCGGCCTGCCTGGTGAAGGCGATGGAAAAGAGAAAGGAAGGGCCTGTCACCTGGGAGAGAAATTGCATGGGTTGCCGATACTGCATGCCCTCCTGCCCATTTGAAATGCCAAAGTTTGAATATGAAAGTTCTAACCCCAGAATTCAGAAGTGCAGCCTGTGCTGGGATCGACTGGAGAAGGGAGAGATTCCGGCCTGCGTCGAAGCCTGCCCGGAAGAGGCGCTCAGCTTTGGCCCAAGGAGAAAGATGATCGAGGAAGCCAATAGTCGGATTTACAAAAACCCCGGAGAGTATCTCACCCACATCTATGGAGAGCATGAAGTGGGGGGAACGGGGTATCTTTATATTTCGAAGGTTCCTTTCGAACAGCTTGGTTTCAGAACAGACCTGGGGAACATCGCCTATCCTGAGTACAGCAAAGGTTTTCTCTACTCCGTGCCCATTGTTCTTCTGCTCTGGCCTGCTTTCTTAATCGGATTGAACGCGCTCACCAAAAGAGAAGAGGAGAAGAAGAGGAAAGGAGGAGAAAGATGATGAATGAGACAGCCACAGCAGGAGAAATAAAGAGCGTTAAAGATTTTGTGGGTTTTATCCGCAAAGAGCTGAAGCCGAAGGGGAAGCTCTTGACCCCTTTTAATGTTATCACTCTTCCCATCATCCTTCTCGGTGGTGTGCTCATTGTCTATCGTTTAGTTAAAGGGCTGGGCGCCGTGACCAACTTATCCCAGGAGTTTCCCTGGGGGATATGGATCGGGTTTGACGTGATGGTAGGAGTCGCCTTTGCCGGCGGCGCCTACATCCTTACCTTTGTCGTCTATATCCTTCGCACGGAAAAGTATCATCCGGTGGTCCGGGCAACGGTCCTCAACGGGTTCCTTGCCTATGTCTTTTATGCCGGCGCCATTTTGCTGGACCTCGGCCGGTGGTGGAACATCGTCAACCCCATCCTTGGAAATAAGTTCGGAGTCAATTCAGTGCTCTTCCTTGTTTCCTGGCACTTTCTGCTCTATATGATTTCCCTGTTTATTGAATTCTCCCCGGCTATCGCTGAATGGCTGGGATTCAAGAGAGTCAGGAAGATCCTTGGGTCATTGACCGTCGGTGCGGTCATCTTCGGCATCGCCCTTTCCACCCTTCATCAATCGGGTCTGGGGGCGCTCTTTTTGATGGCCAAGGATAAGATCCATCCCCTGTGGTACACCGAGTTTATCCCGGTACTCTTCTTCACATCGAGTATCTTCGCGGGATTGTCCATGGTTATTTTTGAAGGGACCATCAGCCACAAGGTCTTCAGTCATCAGATCGATGAGAAACATCACCAATCTTTTAATGAGATCGTCCTTGGTCTGGGCAAGGCCTGCGCAGGAGCCCTGTTTGTCTATTTCTTCATGAAGGTCCTGATCCTCATCCATGGGAAACAATGGGGGCTTCTGGCTTCTCCCATGGGATATTGGTACTTGGTCGAAATTTTTGGCCTGGTCCTACTCCCATGTTACATGTTCTTAAGGGGAGTCCGGTACAAGAATTTTACAGTCATCCGGGTAGCGGCGATCCTGTCGGTGCTTGGAATTATCATCAACCGGCTCAATATCTCTGTCATCGCCTATAAATGGTACGTGCCATGGAGCCAGAGATACTTTCCTTCCTGGATGGAAATTGTGATCACCATGGCCATCATCCTGACCGAAGTGTGGGTGTTCAGGTGGATCGTGAACCGGATGCCGGTGATCCAAGAGTCACCAGAATGGGCAAGAGAAGGACATCATCGTGAAGAGAGTTTAACCCTCAGAAAGGAGGTTCCACAATGGAAGGCTTCAGCTATGTAGACATTTTTGCTACCAAACACATCGAGTATCTGCTGGTCATCGGGTTTCTGCTGCTCTTCATCCCCTTCTGGAGATTATTGAACAGGCCTGCCAAAGCCATCTTTGAGGTGGCCGAGCGGATTGTTCCCACCCTCAGCGAATGGTTTCGGCTCCCGGAGGGACGGTATTATCATCTGGGGCACAGTTGGGCCACCCCCGAAGCGAATCAACAAACGGTGAAGATTGGCATTGACGATTTTGCCCAAAAGCTCGTGGGAGGCATTAACGGGATTCAGGTCCCTGCGGTTGGTTCGACCCTCCGTCAGGGTGATCGGGGATGGACCTTAAAGGTCGATTCGAAGACAATCGATATGCTTTCCCCGGTCGGTGGAAGAGTGGTCGCGATCAATGAAAAGGTGATCCAGTCCCCGGGTGCGATTAATAAGGACCCCTACAACAACTGGTTGATGGAAGTGGAGGCGCCCAAGTTTTCCGTGGATAAAAGACAGTTACTTTCAGGAGGCGTGGCCAAGAAATGGATGGAAGAGGTGCGAGAGAGCCTCTTGTCCAGGATGAATTACAATCTGGGCTTGGTGTATCAAGACGGCGGTTTGCTCGTCGACGGTATGGCCAGAAGCCTCGATCGAGAAAAATGGGATGAAATTGCGAAAGACTATTTTCTGATCACCGAAGGTTGAAAACAGGAGGAAGGGCCGAGAAGGGTTTTAACGGTTGTCTTCCAGAGAAGAAAGAGCATGAGGTTTTGATGTGAGGCGTTGTTGAGATAGGATCATCACCAAGATGTGTTGAGAGGGTAAGAAAATGGACGGGAAAATAGACAACTCTCCGAAGAAAGATGGATACCCACTCATCCCTGATCAATCGATCAAATGTGTCTGGATGACCGCCGGCCTCATCTCTTATAAACTCTGTAAATATGATTTGCAGTGCGAGAAGTGTCCTCTGGATTGGGAACTGCGAAATCTCTCCTCGGCTCCCTCCTTTGATTCGACCGCCCCTCCGGAGATAAAACATCTGAAAACCGGAGAAAAACTCACGCCCCCTCCACCGGAAAGGGATGCTGAAGAGGAGGAGGGGGCAAGGGAGGACCTCCGCCGCTTAAAGATTAAAGAAGATTTGTTTTACCATTACAGACATACATGGATCAAAGTGGAAAAGGGTGATGAGGTCCGGATTGGCATTGATCGTTTCCTGGGGGGACTCATCGGAAAAGCGACGGCCGTCATTCTCCCTCTTTCGGGAGGGCGGAGCAACCAGGGAGAAAGCCTCTGTTCCATCATCCAGGAGGAGGGCATGCTGCATATTGTTTCCCCCATCAGCGGATTGATTCTGTCGGTCAACCAGAGATTGAAAGATCGACCCTCATTGCTCAACCGGGATTCCGAGGGAGATGGGTTTTTGATGACCCTGACCCCTAAACATCTTCAACGAGACCAACAGAATTTCTTCTCTGGAGAGGGGGCACTTTCGTGGTGCCGGAAAGAATGGGAACGCTTTAAAACGGAGGTCATTTCTGAACTGCCAATCAGGCAGAAATGGCTTGGCATGACCATGCAGGATGGGGAGGTTACCCTCAGAGACATAAAACAACTCATTGGCCCACAACGATATATCCGGTTGGTGAATAACTTTCTGCGAAGAGGAGAGAAGTTCTCTCCTGACACAAAGGCATAGAGGTTATTTTCACCCCATCCCCAATCCGGGAAGTCACACGTTTAACCGGTCTTCACTTCCCCCTCCTTCATGATCCTCCATTTCAATTTTTACGTTGATGCTGATTAAAGATTATGGTAAAAGAGAACAAGATTCATCCGGCTTTCGTATGGGTGCTTCCCACCCCCTACGTTTAAGTCCCGATGAAGATCGGGACTCGAAACCAAGAGGGGATGAGGGGGAGTTATAAGGGGAGGTTACCCGCTCAATTCCCGGATGAACCGAAAACAGAATGATTTATTGATCCAAGGGATACAATTTCATTTCAGGGCAAGGAAATGGCAGCAGTGCAAGACTGGGTAAAAAGGCTATTCTTTAAAAAAATTCTGCTGGTGATGGCGGGGCTGAGCTTCAGGAGCTTGAGCTTTAAGCTCTACTTTCTGCTGGCCATTCTGCTCATCATCTCCTTTGCAGGCATCATGTATTTTAATATCACCTCCTACATTACCCATATTAATGAAAGCGTCATGCACAGCGCGATTCAGGCCAGCGACCTGATCAAAGGCTCTGCCCGATACAGCATGTTGAAGAACGATAGGGAACATCTTCAGAATATCATGTCCACTATTGCCAAGGAAGAGGGTGTGGAGGGAGTTCGAATTTATAATAAGCCGGGGCAAATTTCATTTTCGGACAACTTAACCGAAGTTGGCACCACGGTGGACATCGATGCAGAACAATGTTCGGTCTGTCATAAGAATGTTCCTCCCCTGGAACATCTGACCACCCAGAATCGAATCCGAATTTTTACCTCTCCCCAAGGACATCGGGTGCTGGGTCTCATTAATCCGATTGCGAATGAACCTGAATGTTTCAACGCTCCCTGTCATGGCCATTCTCCCAAAGATAAACTTCTCGGGCTGTTGGATGTGAAGCTATCGTTAAAGGCTGTGGATGAAGAGACTCAGAGGACCAAGGAGCAGATGATTCTCTATTCAAGCATCATGATTGTGATCACCGCCTTGTTATTCGGGGGCTTCATTATCAAGCTGATTCATACCCCCGTCCGAAAGCTGACCAAAGGAACCAGGGAAGTGGCCAACTTGAACCTGGACTATTCCATCGATTTTAGGTCGAATGATGAGATGGGAGAATTGGCTCGATCGTTTAACCAGATGACCAGACAACTGAAGGCGGCCAATGAGGCCAACCAGGAATGGTCCGCCATCCTGGAAAGAAAGGTCCAGGAGAAAAGCGAAGAGCTGAAGAAGGCTCAAGCCCATCTCATCCTGGTGGAAAAGATCGCCTCCCTTGGCAAGCTTTCTGCGATCGTCGCTCATGAGATCAACAACCCCTTATCAGGAATCCTCACTTATGCGAGCCTCTGTTTGAAGATCATCCAGAACCCCTCCTCTTTTTCTTCGGGAGACTCTGTCAAATATCTGACCGTGATCAAGGATGAAGCCAAACGGTGCGGCGAAATCGTCAAGAACCTGCTGGTGTTTGCCAAAAAGGATTTTGGCAAATGGACGGAAGAGAGGCTCCATCATATTATTAATAATAGCATCCGGTTGGTTAAACATAATATGGATCTAAAGGAGGTGTCGCTGGCTCTGGATTTGGCCGAAGGAGATGATCTCCTCTTTTGTGACTCCAGCGGCATTCAGCAAATCTTCGTTGCTTTGTTTATCAATGCCATCGAAGCGATGTCCAAGGGGGGGAAATTAACGCTCAAGACGAGATTTTTAGAGAAACGGCACATCCAAATCGTCATTTCAGATACGGGCTTTGGAATCCCCGAGGAGATCCTGCCCAAGATTTTTGAACCCTTCTTCACGACCAAAGAATCCACTGGATTAGGGTTGGCGGTCGTCTACAGAATTATTCAGCAACATGAGGGTAAAATCGAAGTGAATTCCAAACCGAATGAGGGAACAACCTTTACCATTTACTTGCCCAGGGAGCCTTATAAAGTTCAGGAGAGATTGGACAACCATTCGAACAACCTTGGGTCCCAGAGTTGAGGAGGGGGGAGATGGATCAACAGAGATTCAGCATTTTAATCGTCGATGACGAGTTTTCAGTGAGGGATTCCTTATATAACTGGTTTAAAGTTGAGGGATATCGGGTCGATACTGCAGAAAATGCCTCGGAGGCTTTGAGAAAACTGCAGGAAGGCCCCTGGGACATCGCCTTGCTTGATATTAAGATGCCCGGCATGGACGGAATCGAGCTTCAGAAACACATTAAGAGGATCGATAAGACGATCGTCGTGATCATCATTACCGCCTACGCTACTGTGGATACAGCCGTGGAGGCGATGAAGGACGGAGCTTTCGATTATATCTCCAAGCCCATCGATCCGGACAAACTATCGGTTTTAATCCGCAATGCGATCAACCACCGGAGGCTGGTGGCTGAAAATATCCAGCTGAAGCAGAAGGTGGAGGAGCTATCCCTGCAGGATGAAATTATTGGGGCAAGCCCACAGATTAAAAAGATACTGGAGATGATCGAAGTGGTTTCCCAGACCGATGCAACGGTCCTGATCCGTGGAGAAAGCGGAACCGGGAAAGAGCTGGTTGCCCAGGCCATCCACGGAAAGAGCAACCGGAGATATTTCCCGATTATTTCGATCAACTGCGGATCCCTGGCCGAGGGCCTTCTCGAGAGTGAACTCTTTGGCCATGAGAAGGGCGCATTTACCGGAGCCCAGTACAAAAGAAAAGGGAAGCTGGAGATGGCCAATGGGGGCACCATCTTTTTTGACGAAATTGGAAATATCTCGCCAAAAATGCAGATGGATCTCCTTCGTGTCCTTGAAACCAAACAGTTCACTCCCCTGGGAAGCAATAAAGTCATCAACGTGGATTTCCGGGTTATTACCGCAACGAATACCGACCTTGAAAAAGAGGTGGCGGAGAAGAATTTTCGAGAGGATTTCTATTACCGTCTCAATGTCTTTTCCATTCACATTCCACCTCTTCGAGAAAGAACCGAGGACATTCCCCTCCTCGCCCAGTATTTTCTCGAGAAATATGCCAAATCGATGAATAAAAAAGTGACGGAGATCTCTCCGGAAGGGATGAAGATATTGACTCAGTATGACTGGCCGGGCAATATTCGCGAGCTGAGAAATACCATCGAGAGAGCCCTCGTGGTGGTGGGAAAGAAAAATAGGATTGAACCGGAGGATTTAAACCTGCATTCCCCTGCCAAACAAAATTTAACGAACGCAGAGAGCCTGGAGGATTTAGAGAAAGTTCATATCCAGCGAGTCTTAGAGAAAACCAGTGGAAACATTTCGAAGTCTGCGGAGATACTCAAGATTGACAGGGTTACCCTTTACAACAAGATCAAAAAATATAATTTACCCCGTTAGAAAATTTTACTGTGTGCTCCATGTGAAGCTAAAGTTCCATCGGGAGGTGAGACGTCCTGTTGTGGAGGAGCAGAATTTCTAACGGGGTGAACAGAGGTCGTCCGTCCATCCATGTCCTATATTGACATCGTCCCCATTGGCAAGATCGAGGAAGCGTACCTTTCCTCCCTCAAGCAAAACCTTTATCAGACGTTCAAAGTCCAGACCCGGGTTCGAAAGCACCCCGTTGATTTTTCTACGGTCTATGATTCTGTTCGAAACCAGTACAACTCCAGCGGTTTTCTGGTCCAGTTGATCCATGATCTTCCATCCGAAACAATGAAAGTCCTGGGGGTGACCGAGATGGACCTGTTCATCCCCATCTTCACCTTTCTGTTTGGTGAAGCCCAGCTGAATGGACCCGGGGCGATCGTCTCTGCCCATCGCCTTCATAATCCATTTTACGGCATTCCTGAGAATAGATCCCTGTTTGAAAATCGTCTCCTGAAAGAGAGCATCCATGAATTAGGTCACACCTTTGGTCTCATTCACTGTTTCAATTTAAGATGTGTGATGAATACTTCCACCTACGTCGAAGAGATTGACCAGAAATCTGCCAATTTCTGCAAGGCCTGCGAACAGGAAATCCTTCGTTGGCGAAATGAACATCTCGTAGATTGAAGCAGTCAAATTCCCTAAGTGAAAGATGTTCTTACCTGATCCTCTTGCAACTTTTAGGATAAAGCATTAGACTGGTTCTATATGAAGACGAGGAGATTTTTCAACCCCGTTTTTCTCTTCTTTTTTGTCATTCTTCTCTTTCCCCAAATCTGTTTTGCCTTGACAGATGAAGAAATCCAAAAATTTCAGTCTCCCCTGAAGGATCGAACCGTAGGGGAGAGGATTGTGTTCTGGGCGGAGAAATTTATTGGAACGCCGTACGATCAAGATCCCATGGGTGAATATGTCACAAAGGCAGCGATCGTGGCAGATGAGAGAATGGATTGCATGTATCTCACTTTCCGGGTAGTAGAGCTTGCCCTGAGCCGCAACCCTGAAGAAGCGATTCAGGTTGCCCTTGAGAGACGATTTCATTCAAAAGGGCTTCTGAAGGACGGGAAGGTCCTCAATTATGAGAACCGATTTGAATACGGGGAGGATATGGTTACAAGCGGAAAGTGGGGAAGGGAGATCACCTCACAGGTTGGAAAGACAAAACGCATCAAGGGTTCGAGGGGCAAACCCTTCGTGGATATTCTTCCTTCTAATCAAATCCGTAACAGAATAGAGAGAGTGAAGAACGGGGATATCCTCTTCTTCATAAAGGAGATTGAAAAAAGGAAGCTGGGTGAGATCGTTGGACATATTGGGATTATCAAAATTGAGCAAGAAGCCTATCTCATCCATGCCAGCGGAACAAAAGAGAAAGGCGGAGAGGTGAAGAAGGTTCCGTTAAAAGAGTATCTTTTAAAGATGCCGTTTGTCGGCATCATGATTACAAGGTTCGATTGACAGGGTTTTCCCCAAAAATGTGAGATCGTTTTTTTGATGAAAATAGGTTAGAGTAAAAAAGCTGATGAGAAGGGATTTTGAGACTAATTTAGAAATCTCATCTGGGGTTTGTCCCCCAATTTGCTATGGGAGGGAAATCTCTTTATGATCCGCGTATTCAATAAGCATTACCGTAAGGCCGTTGACCTGGTGGAGAATGCCACGGGTAGTGAGAAGCTGGAGATTGCAGAAAAGGTCATGGAATGGTTCCGGGAACTCCCCGAGGAATACCTGGTTTCTCTGGCGCTCTTCTTTAATGAGGTGATCGATGATCTGGGGGATGAGAGCCTCGAAAAGATCGATCTGAAGACCAAACGTAAGAAGAAAGAGGAAGAAGAAGAGGAAGAAGACGACGATTACGAAGAAGACGAAGAAGATTATGATGACAACGATGAAGATGAAGAGGAGGATTATTAAGGGAACCTCTAATAATTCAAAATTCGTCACTCCGGTGAAAACTCGGTTTCGAGTCGCAACGACCGGAGTCCAGTCATATCAAGAGGTTCTGGATTCTCCCGATAAAGATCGGGACCGGAATGACATTTTTAGAGGTAGCCTTAATTCTTAGAGGCCATAATAGCGCGGTTATAAGCCCAGCGTTCCATCCTTCCGATTTCCTCTTTCATGGTCGTTGAAAGAGGAACCGTATTTCCTGCGGCAATAATGATATCATGTTCTGTGAGGGGCCGGCCCTCGGTGAAGGCATCGATCTTGGCCCCATAGACCACCTGTTCAATCTCGGCCCCGTTAAATCCTTCTGTCACCTTGACCAACATACTAAAATTGATCTTTGAAAGGTCTGCGCCATTCCTCTGCAGATGAATGGAGAGGATGGACTTCCGCTCCTGGGCGTTGGGAAGGGTGACGAAAAAAATCTGATCGAAGCGGCCTTTTCTCAGAACCTCAGGAGGAAGAAGTTCGATCACATTGGCAGTGGCGGCAATGAAGACGAAGTTCTTCTTTTCCTGCATCCATGTGAGGAAAGAGGCAAAGACCCTCGATTGTGTACCGCCCCCCGCTTTTTGGCTTTGAACACTGATGCCTGCCTCAATCTCATCGATCCAGAGCACAGAAGGAGCCACGGTCTCAGCGGTTTGAAGAGCGATCTGGAGAGCTTTCTCAGGTTCTCCGACTGTCCCATCGTAGAGACGCGCCATATCGAGGTGTAGTAAAGGTATACCCCAGAAAGAAGCAAAGACCTTGGCACAGAGGCTCTTGCCACATCCCGAAACGCCTGTGATCAGTACTCCTTTGGGGAGTTGAATGCCGAAGGTTTTTCCCTCTTTGCTAAGGACATTACCTCTTTTCTTCAGCCAATCTTTGAGGTTCTCAAGACCACCCACTTCGTCGAGCGTGGGCCGGTTGGTCACCAGATTCAGTACACCTGACTTTCTGATCAGTTGACCCTTTTCTTCGATGACTCCGTCGATGACAGAGGCATCGAATGTTGTCCTTCCGATCAGGGCGGACCGGAAAGCACGGGCTGCCTGGTCAAGGGAGAGACCGAGGGCCGCCTTCACCATTTTCTCTTTCGAGTCGGATGTCAGAGATTCTGTCAGTTTGGCTGCATTCGGGATTCCAGTAATGACACTGTTTAAGATGCGCTCGATCTCAGAAGTGTCGGGCATGGGAAGTTCGTATACGACCATATCCCGGCGGAGCTCCTCTGGTACCACCAGAGCAGGTGCAATGATAAAAAGGGTGGAGTAGCGGTTCCTGAGGACACGGTGGACATCCTTCATTTTCCTCGTGAGCAGGGGATCGTTGTTCATCAGAGAGTGGATTCCCTCGAAAAGAAAAAAGGCCTGATCGGTTCGCTGGATCACCCGATCCAGGGCATCGAGAGGGGCCTTGGAATTCTCTATGGTTTCCTCCTCCCCGGCCAGCCCCTGGAAGGGATTCCAGATGAAGAGTTTGGGCCTCTGTTGAAAGGTGGTGCAAAGCTCTTTGAGAAGGGCTTCCAGACGATCCTCTTCATCCGAGAGGATATAGACGATAGAAGCCTTGGAGAGGACCAGTTTCTTCAGGTCCTGAAGGATCTGCTGTTTTTTAGACGGTTCATCCATAGTTCGAATTCCTCAGAAAATAAAGGTCTTGTTTAACGGTAACGATGCCCGTATCGTCTTTAAAAAGCTACGTCTATCGTGTTAAATTCTTTTATACATAACCGTTACCGAATGACGAAACGGGCTTCGTAACCATAACCTTAGCCGAAACCCCTCAAATATTTTATTATTCATGAGTGCCCACTGAATGAAATAAATTATATAGAAGCCAGCGCTAAAGGTCAACCTATTTCTAAAGAGATTTCTGGAAAACCCCAAAAATCTCTAATTAGAGAGCGAAACATTTTTTAGAGCTCTCCTAAAAATGGATTGAATCTTTATCTGTTATTGAATAGAATGAGTGCAGGTGAGATGATATGACAGTGGACTTCAATCCGATCATGATCGATCTGGGGCTGATCAAGGTCAGCTGGTACGGCATGATGTATGTTTTAGGGTTTATCGGTTCCTACCTCCTGGTCCGTTACCAGATGAAGAAGAAAGATTTTGGAATCACAAGAATCGAGGTTGAAAACCTCTACTTCTATCTCATCATCGGCCTGATGGTGGGCGCGCGTCTGGGATACGTCCTCTTTTACGATCTCAAAATGTATCTCGCCGATCCCCTTCAGATCTTTGCTGTCTGGCGCGGAGGGATGTCGTTTCACGGGGGATTGATCGGTGTGCTCGTTGTTGGGGTTTTGTTTTCGTGGAAGAATAGAAGATCTTTCTGGAAAGTGGCAGACCTGATCATTGTCACTGCCCCTATCGGTCTGGGCCTTGGAAGAATCGGAAATTTTATCAATGGAGAGCTCTATGGTCGGGCAACCGATCTTCCTTGGGCAATGATTTTTCCAAGAGGAGGCAACGTACCCAGGCACCCCTCTCAACTCTATGAGTGCGCTTTGGAAGGAGGAGTTCTTTTTGCCATCCTCTGGCTTCTCAAGGATAGAAAACTTCCCACAGGAGGCCTTCTTGCTCTGTTTATTTTCTTCTATGGGTGTTTCAGATTCTTTGTAGAATTCTTCAGAGAACCAGACGCTCACATCGGGTTCATCATAGGTCCCTTCACCCTCGGCCAGGTCTTCTCCTTCATCATGATGGCGGGAGGGGTAATTCTCTACTCGTTTTTAAAAAAGAGATAGCACTTTAGCGCTTCAAAATGGTACGGGACGGCCAGCGCTCTCTTTCTGACTATTCTTCTCGATACTCTAATGCAATAGGAGAAACAATGAACAGGCTTTCAACCCTCTTCTGTTTGATTGTAGGGTTAACGATAGCCTTCTTTTTTAATCACTCAGCCGAAGCAACTGCCATCCGGATCGGTGTGCTTCCTGTTGTGGAATCGCTTCCATTTCTGGTGGCTCAGGAGAGGGGACTCTTTCATTCATCGGAATTGAAGGTAGAGATCATCTCCTTTGCGAGCGCATTAGAGCGCGATGCGCCATCCAATCCGGATCCGTTCATGGGGCCATCCATGATATCCTCGGTCTCAGTCTATTAAAAAGCAAAGCCATACCCTTCAGCATTGTGACGAATATAACGCTCCCTACATCCAAGAAAGACCTCTTCATGCTTCTGTCCTCGCCCGGATCATCACTAAAAGGAGTTGAAGACCTGCGCGGCCAGGAGATTGCCCTTTCTTCCCATACGATCGCTGAATATGTGACCGATTCCCTGCTCAGCCTCAAAAGGGTGAAGATCGAAGAGGTAACGAAGATGGAGGTGAAGAAGATTCCTCTCAGGGTCCAAATGTTGATGGAGGGGAAGGTGAAGGCCGCCACACTTCCGGAACCTCTTGCTTCTCTGGCTGTTTTTCAAGGGGCAAAGAAGTTAGGAGGAGACTATGGTTTGAAAGGGACACAGGTTGTGTTCGTCTTTCAGGAATTGTTCATGCGCAGGGAGAGTGAGGCAATGATCCGATTGGGTAAAGCCTATGCACAGGCTGTGCGAATGATCAATCAAGATCCACTGCAATGGCGAGAACTGCTTGTTGAAAAGGGAAGACTTCCTTCTCCCATCAAGGATGTCTATACGATGAACCCCTTTTCGGATATCCAGATCCCGAGGCCAGAGGAAACTCAGGCAGTGAAGATCTGGATGGATGGCAAAGGATTTGAGACTTCAAAGATCACTCATTCCTCTCTGGTGAATGACATTTGGGTAAAAGGCGTCAGATGATAGAAGTCAAAGATTTATCAGCGGCCTATCATGAAAACAGATCGAAGAAGATTGTCTTCGAAGGGGTCTCTTTCGAGGTTTCTTCGAGCGTTCCGTTGAGCGTGATCGGGCCCTCGGGTTGCGGGAAGACGACGCTTCTCTATCTTCTCTCAGGACTGAAGAAACCTGAGAAAGGTGAGATTCTCTTCAGGGGAGAGCAGCTCAATGGGCATCGAAGGGAGATCGCCCTGGTCCTTCAACATTATAGACTCCTTCCGTGGAAGACCGTTTTTCAGAATGCCTCTCTTGGATTAAGGATCAGAGGGTTTTCAAAGAAAGAGATGAAAGAGACTGTCTTTCCGGTCCTGAAGGAGTTGACGATTGACCATCTTCTGGACCGTTTCCCCAACCAGTTGAGCGGCGGAGAGAAGCAGCGGGTCGCCATTGCCAGGGCGCTGGCGCTCAAGCCCTCACTCCTTCTATTAGATGAACCCTTCTCTTCGCTTGATGCTCTCACCCGGGAACATTTACAAAACCTGATCCTTTCGATCTGCCGCCAGAGAGAACTCGGTCTGGTCCATGTCACCCACAGCATCGAAGAGGCCGCTTTTTTAGGGGAGAAGGCGCTGGTGATGAATGAGGGGGGGTATAACCTTCTCTCCATTGACGGAACTGGAATGGCTGAGAGAGGTCCTGAATACAGACAAAACGACCTTTTTCATCAATACTGCAACCTGCTGAGAGGCTATTTGAAGAGGTAATCGATGTTTAAGAGTAGAACTTTTATGGCGGTGGCTGTGGTCTTTGGGGTCTGGTATGTGATGGCCTTCTTATTTAAGACTCCCATCCTTCCTTACCCCCATGCTGTCTTCTCATCCTTGCTACCTGCCATGAATAAGGGGTTAGGAACGCACTTTGGTGTGAGTGGTTACAGGATTCTTCTGAGTCTCTTCTGGGCGCTGATAACAGCTGTGCCTCTCGGACTCTATGTAGGAAGAAAAAAGAGGATCGATGAGCTTGTCTCGCCCATGATCTACCTCCTCTATCCGATCCCCAAGATTGTTTTTCTCCCCCTCATTCTTCTCCTTTTCGGATTAGGGGATCTTTCCAAGATCTTCATCATCTTCATCATCGTCTTTTTCCAGATCCTGGTGACGACCCGGGATGCTGTAAAAGGAATTGATGAAGAACAGATTCTCTCCGTACTCTCCTTAGGTGCCAGTCCACAACAGATCTTTCTTCATACAATCTTCCCCGCATGTCTTACAAAGATCCTCACCTCCCTCAGGGTTAGCATTGGCACTGCCATTGCCGTCCTCTTCTTTGTTGAGTCTTTTGCCACGGAGAACGGTCTGGGTTTTTTCATCCTGGATGCCTGGAGCATACTGGATTATCTTTCCATGTACACCGGCATCATGGGAATGGGTATCCTGGGCGTGATCCTTTATGAAGTCGTGGACCGGATTGAGAAGAGTTATTGTCGCTGGATGTTCACCGCGTAAAATAAAAAAAGGCGGTCCTGTTGGACTCGCCCCATGTTGTACTTTCTCTCCCCAATCATTAAGCGCCCGACATCGGAGATCTCATCACCACCAGATCATTGGACACTTTCTTAATATCCTTCACTTTTCTTGCCAGGATTTCAACCTTTTCCTTCTCTTCCTCGGAATTGACAAAACCAAAAAACCTCACCGTTTCGCCATCTTCGGTTGTGAAAAAGAGGTATGAACTCATCAGGTCTGTCTCCAGAAGGCGAGACTCAATCTGACGCTGGATAGAAAGTTTCTTAAGGTTAGCGACGGAGTCGATGCCGCAGGACTTTATCTCTTCCGATCGGGCACCATCAACAATCATTTTGGATGCCGAATCGACGCTCAACTTATCGGTATTGAAGATGAGGTCATAGAGATTGGGGTTTAACCAGTCTTCGTCGAAGGCAAATCGGATAAATCCCCTCTTATCGTGGTCAGATTGGTGGATCATCTTTTCAACTACCTCTCTGCCGGCCTCTCTTTCCTCCATCACCCTTTTGACCCTCTTCTCTGCGGAGCCTGTTACCAAAACATGAAAGGCACAATCAAAAGATTGGAGCAGGAGTTGACTCCCACGGCCAAAGAAGACGGCATTCCCCTTTTTCGCCACCTCATAGATGACGGATTGGAGACGATCAAGGTAGATCTTTGGTTTTTCGCTGAAGAATCTTTCCAAGAGGGCTGGACTCTTTTCGTCCAATTTCTTGATATCCAAGAGAAAACCCATTTCCTCCGCAGCTTTGAAAAGTTCTTCTTCTCCATAGAAGGTATAGTTCAACCTCTCTGCCACTTCCCTGGCAATCTTTTCACCATTCGTCCCAAACATTTCCGAAATGGTAATAAAAAACATAATGATCACCTTCCTTTCTCACCCTATCTCTCAATTTAAAGGTGATCATCGCCATTGGAATTGTCAAGGGTCTGCTTTCAACCTATGCTTTCTTCATTTCTTTTGTCGGGGTGAGCATCGAGCGGGGATTGAGGATACGATTTAACTCGGTTTTTGAAAGGATTTTTTCTTCTTCCATCACCTGCCGGATCGTCTTATTCTGCTGGTATGCTTTCTTGGCCATGCGGGCCGCCTCGTCATAACCGATTTTGGGGGCGAGTGCTGTGACCAGGGCCAGGCTTTTTTCAATCATCTCTTCACATCGCTTCTGGTCTGCCTTCAGTCCTTTAACGCATCTTCTATTGAAATTATCAACCCCATTGGCAAGGAGCCGGATTGACTCCAGAAGATTATGGGCGATCAGGGGCATCATCGTATTGAGTTCAAAATATCCATGGATACCGCCCAGGGTAATCGCAGAATCGTTTCCAATCACCTGAGCGCAGACCTGAATCATGGATTCGGGAATGACTGGGTTCACTTTTCCAGGCATCATCGAGGAGCCGGGTTGAGTCTCGGGAAGATGAATCTCTCCGATCCCGCAACGGGGGCCTGAACCCAGCCACCGTATGTCATTGGCGATTTTCATAAGGCTGACGGCTACAGTTTTCAGAGCCCCGCTCATCTCCACCGAAGCATCACGGGCACCCTGCGCCTCAAAATGGTAAGACGCTTCACGGAACTGGCCTCCAACCATTTTGTTGATGATGGAGATGACTTTTTTTGCGAATCGTGGGTGGGTGTTGGCTCCTGTCCCGACAGCGGTTCCACCCAGAGGAAGTTCGTAAAGAGATCCCATGGCATTTAAAATTCTGAAGATGCCGAGCCCCACCTGCTGCGCATATCCCTCAAATTCCTGACCCAGTCGAATAGGAAGGGCGTCCTGGAGATGGGTTCTGCCAATTTTGAGAACAGGATGAAACTCCTTTGACTTGTCATGGAGTGTCTGATGGAGATCCCTTAATGCGGGCAGGAGCTTTTCCATGAGAAGGCTGAATGCGGCGATGTGAATAGCTGTGGGAAAAACGTCATTGCTCGATTGACAGAGGTTGACATGGTCGTTGGGATGAACCGGCTTGTAGATTCCTTTTTTGCCACCCAAGATTTCATTGGCCCGGTTGGCGATCACCTCGTTGGTGTTCATGTGGGTAGACGTGCCAGAGCCGGTTTGAAAGATGTCCAGAACAAATTGATCGTCCCATCTTCCCTGCATGACCTCATGAGAGGCCTTTTCAATGGCTCGAGCCATTCTCTTACTTAGGAGACCCAGTTCAGAGTTCGTCCTGGCGGAGGCATACTTGATGAGACCCAGAGCATAGATCAATTCCCTTCCGAACCGGTATCCGCTAATGGGAAAATTTTCAACGGCCCTCTGTGTATTAGCGCCATAGTAAGCTTCCCTTGGAACCTTCACCGGCCCCATTGAATCTTTTTCAATCCTGTATCCTTGATTTGATTTGGTCATAATAAGCCTCCACTACCCTACTATCAGGGGTATTGATTTTCCCCCTTGAAAATAGGGTACCACACTTTGACCCATTTCCAAAACTTTTTTAGAACATTGGGATAAGGAGACTGGGTGTTGGTAGGATATAAATTGAAAGGAAACAGGCAGTTTCCCCTGTTTCCAGAGATTTTTTACCTTTCTCCAACCTTTTTGCAAATTTCGTCTAAAAAAGTTTCTGATATCCAAAATCCGGCATTTTGGAGTTTTTTGAGAGTCTCTCCAACTGACTGAATCAATCCTCTCTTTTTAGAAAGGACGATTATTCCAATAGTCCCGATACAGTGGCTTCGAAGGGACAAAGCGCAGCGCCGTGCTTCCCGATCATCTAATACCGCCCAATATCCAGGATTTCTTAATGCAAATGAAATAACAGCGCTTTCTCCTTTACCTAAGTCCCATGCCGCCACACGGGGATCAACATCTGTATCGCTCACTCCCCGTATCCAAGGAAGTGAAATGAGTTTCTGGGCGGCAAAGTCCAATTCTCCTTTGGCGGTGATTTCCCTGCTCACAGGCTCCGGAACAACAATATCGTTAAACAACGAAGGGAATAGATCATCAAATCCGCTCTTAAACAGACAGATGAGTGGAGAGGCGTTAACCACGACATGATTAATCAGCATGACGAAGGTCTTCCATTATTTCATCAGCAGTAGATTGGAAGGGTGATACACCAAAACGGGCTAACGAGAGGATAAAGTCAGCCCGCGCTTGACCGGCGATCTCGGCAGCTTTTTCTTGCGAGACGACCCCCATTTCATACCACTTTACGGCTGCAGCCAGTCGCATCTCTGCTGCGAATTCGGAAGGGCTCTTTCGAATTGCTGAAAATACCGTCTCTGGCAGGTCTATTGTGATGGCAACTGACATATACCCTCCTACCCTGATGACAGGATCATGTTATACCATTATAACAAAAATAGCCTTTAAAATCCTACCCTTTTCTTTCAGGCCAGTGTAGTGTCTCACAAATGGTTGGAGTTAACCCAATCCGTTCATGGTTCGACAGGCTCACCACGAACGGATTATAGGATCCAGTAATGTCAACTACTTAGCCGTTCGCCCTGAGCTTGTCGAAGGGGGAGCGACGAAATTTCTTTGGAATACCTATCTCAGAATACGTCCATTTGTTTAAGAGACACTACACTAGTACTTACACAATTCCCTATGCAGGTATACTAAAGCAAAACCATCAACCAATCAAGCGGTTATCTCCGTTAGTTTGACTTCGAGAACTCTTCTATCCATTTCAGACTTTGCCCACGGGGGCCATATAGATTACAAACTCTTCTTCCCCGTCGAGATGGAGCAACTGATCCATGGCCTCCTGGTCATAGGCACCAATGGCACAGGTCCCTGCACCAATGGCTTCACAGGCAAGGTAGAGGTTCTGACAGACATGGCCCGCATCCATGGCGATGACCCTGTGAGCCGCCAGCCCGTAACGCCACTCCATACGGTAAGGGATGGCGGTCCAGATGAATGTCAGTGAACTATTTCCTGCGTAGGGCTGGCCAAATGTTGCAGAGACGATCTTCCCCGCGAGGTTTTTCTCAGAAAACTCAAAGAGAAGCTGATGTGACAGCGGAAGATAACGGTATATCCCTGCATCAAGCCCTTCTAAACGGAACACTGCCAGATAGGTTTCAAGGGCATGACGACACCCCGCAGATGGTACAGTGCGATAGGCATGTCCCCATTCAACCTCTCCCCGGACTCCCTGGGTTGTCCAGAGGAGAAAAGAGACCTCTTCTAAAGTAAGTGGCTCCCTTTTATACATTCGACGGCTCTGCCGGTTTCTGATGGCTTTGGTAAGGTCTATGTTAGGAATGTGTTTCCATTCGGCTGGCTTTACCAGATCAATTCGTAATGCATCGGCTGGGTAGGGTTTTTCGATAGGAGGAGGGTCCATTCCTCTGTTCTGGTCGGTCAGAGAAAAGTCCACTCGCTTTCGGATGCTATCTTTTAAGAAAAACCTGTACGGTCGTAATAAGTTTTTTTCCATCTCTTAGTAACAGTCTATCAGAAATATAGTGGAAGTTCAAATTTTGCAGGACTTTGAAAACCAAACTTTTTACATTACTTTGACTCATAGATGGCCATATGCGACAATGTCTCTGTGTTAGGGACACTGCTCGGAATCAGTTCTGCCTTTTTCTTTGCGGTCAACTCGATCATTACCCGGCGCGGAGTTCTCCGGGTGAGTTCCAATTACATCGCTGTCGGCTCTATTTTTACAGGAACATTTTTCTTCCTTCTGCTTCTTGCGTTGACAGGAAATCTCTTCAGCTTTGCCCAAATCCCCTGGAAAGCCCTTCTCTTTTGGATCCTTTCTGGCATTATTCACTTTGCCCTGGGAAGAACCTGGGCCTACCGATCGATTCAGTTCATCGGCTCAAACCGGTCCAATGTGGTGACGAGTCTTAATCCCATGGTGACCATTGTTCTGGCGCTTCTGATTCTCCACGAAGAGGTCAATGAACTGATGAGCTTGGGGATTCTGTTTTCGCTGGCTGGCCCCCTGGTCATGCTTCTGAAGGAGAAAACGCTGACCGGGCCAAATTCGCTCTCCGGAGGAATCCAGGGAAAGGATGTGAATCGTTTTACCGTTTATAAGGGTTTTTTCTACGGAGCCGGGGCAGCTGTTTTCTGGGGAAGCAGTGCGATCTTCATTAAACTGGCCATGAAAGAAGGGGGAGGTTCTCCAATAGCTGGAAGTTTTCTCGCCTATTTGGCTGCCTCCGTGGTAGTGGCCCCTTCTATCATCATGAATCCTAAAAACCGGAGAGAGTTTTTCTCTGAAAAAACCGATTCGATGATGTTGGCCATTACCTGCGGCTTGACCTCGGGGTTGGCCCAGTTACTGCGATATGTCGCCCTGGGATATACATCGGCGATTATCGTCAGTCTCCTGAACCGAACTGTTCCTATCTGGGTGCTCATTTTAAGTTTCATGTTTATGCGGCGATATGAAAGCTTCAGCCGCTGGGTTCTCATCGGCAATGGTTTATTGGTTATTGGAACGCTCTTGGTTGTGATCTCGTAACCCCAAACTAAAAAGCCAATATGGATTATCAACGAAGTCAACTCAGGATTGTCATATTATTGATGTTAGCCGTGCTCGGGGTCATTTACAGCATTTTGATCTCTTCCCAGCGCACGCTCACCGGTATATACGATTTAGATGGCATCATCGGTGTGGTGTTCGGGCTGTTCATCTGTTCCCGCCCAGCTGCCAATCTGGTGGATCTACTTTTTTACAGGCAGTCCGTTCAAAATCAGTTCCCGTCGAGTCGAGCGATTGTTTTATGGGTGACGTTAAATACGCTGATCCTGCTCATCGGTGGCATCGCCATTTTCTTTGGGACCACGCGATTTATCGGCAAAGCAAGTTGAGGATAGAAACATTAATTATTTTTGTTTCCGTACTCCGCAATTCTGACGAGAATAAACCAGGTTTTTTGAAAAATACCGCATCATTTCTTAAAAAACTATTGACAGTTATGTAAATACCCATATATCGTTAGGCCTGTTCCAAATGAATATTATTTGGCCATCTACGTTAAGGGAAATGACTTGCCCCTGATTTCATCAGGTGATCCTGAAGTCGAACGTTATAGAAGAGAGAGATGATCAAAGGGAAATCTATCAAGATATGGCATATGAGATCATGGGAATATTTCCTTAGCTTCCTTCTGTTTTTTTCTCTATCCGGTACAATCGCCTCATCTCAAGAACAGATCATCGTGTCATCGAAAGTAGGTGAGTGTAACCTCACTCTTGAATCAAACCAAAAATGGCATACGTTGAGGTTACGTGCACATCATCCGAAATATAAGGGATGTCACATTGATCAAGACTCCATGTTATCCGTTCTGAGTGCTGCATTTCTAAAGACCGAACCGCCTAAACTCGAAGGTAGTTATTCTTCACTGTCTATTGGCAGACTGATCGACTACCCGTGGTTGTGTCAATACCTGGCAACAACCGCTTACCGTGATCCTGGTTGGGATTCAAAGAGGGGTAAACCTATCACCAAAGACATCAATCAATATGTCTCTCAACTATTATTTAACAAGGAATTGTTGACACCCTTCAGAACGGTTTTTGAAAAGAGTGGATACAGGATCAGTGGGGTGACAGTGGAAAAAGTCCTCGTCGGAGGGTTTCGAGAAGTACCTCTCTACCAGGGGGAAGGACACTCCGGCCAGGTGCCTTATGATGCGCAGGTATGGTTCAGGCTCGAAAAGAAATGAAATTGGAAGCGTCAATTATTACGAGATCGTCACAGGACCGGGTGGGGCTGCTATCATTACCTGGGCTTATAAAAGAAATGATGAATATCTTGCCCTTGTGGACCTCGCGCGTCGGATTGAATCGGCCTTTGAGTGAGTCCGGCGGTTTCAAGAGACGATTGGGCAGATCTTGTGGACAAAGGATATGTTCAAGTGTTCCCAATGTGGAGAAGATTTAGGCCAAGAAGGGAAGGGGGGACGAGTGGCCTCCATTTCTGGCAGTATCATGGGAGACGAATACATTGAGTCGTACTATTTCTGCGATCGTTGCCAAGTCTACACAGTAGAGGTCTATCATGACAGGTTCCTGGGAGAAGAGGATGTTTCAATACAGGGTCCGGTGCTAAAGCCAGAAGGAGATGCAAAGGTTGAATTGATTAGACAATGCTCGGAGCCCTGGAATAAAAAATGCCGCTGTGAGGCACACCGGACCTATTTCCAGGGATGGTTGGATTGATGGTGATGGCTATGTACTGCACTTCTAAATCAAACCTGATCTTTCTGTTTTTGAAAACATCCCGAATGGAGGTTTGATTGACAAAGTAAAGAACCATCCTTTATCATTTTTTATATCTTTCCGGCATGGTATATTGTGTTAGGAACGGGCACGGGCATCAATATTAGGAGACTATCATCTATATAGACAAGGAGGAGTCTGATGAAAGGTGGCTATGCAGGCAAATTACTGTTTGTGGATTTGACCAAAGGGACTCTTGAGGAAAAATCACTCTCTGAGAAACTCGCCAGAAATTTTATCGGCGGGTACGGCATTGGCGCCCGACTACTCTATGATCGGATGAAACCCGGCGTTGATCCTCTTGGCCCTGACAACATTTTAGGTTTTATTTCCGGACCGCTGAACGGAACAGGGGCCTTCTTTGGGGGACGATATACGGTGGTCTGCAAGTCACCCGTGACAGGTGGCTGGAATGATGCAAACTCCGGTGGTTTCTTTGGCCCCGAGCTGAAACGAGCGGGCTTTGATGGCATCTTCGTATCCGGAGCCTCGGATAAGCCAGTCTATCTCTTTGTTAAAAACGGGAAGGCTGAAATAAGAGATGCGAGTGCTCTCTGGGGAAAAGATACTGTGGAGACGCAAGAGGCCTTGATTCAAGAGACGGGTGAAGATAAGCTCCGGGCTGCAGTCATTGGCCAAGGTGGTGAGCAGCTGTCGCTTTTAGCAGGCATCATCAACGACAAGCACCGAGCGGCAGGCCGAGGCGGATGCGGTGCGGTGATGGGTTCGAAAAGGCTCAAGGCCATCGCTGTGAGAGGAACGAAGAAAATTCCTGTGGCGAATCCTGAAAAGATCAAAGCGGTGAATTCGGAGATCGCCGAGTTAATGAAAAACGGCCCGACCGTCGAATTGGTGAAGCTCTTCAGTAATTTTGGCACAGGCGGGACGACCGCAGGCGCGGGCATGAGCGGAGATGCTCCGATGAAAAACTGGGGAGGTGTGGGCGTGGTTGATATGGGAGAGGAATCGATCACAAAGCTTGGAACGTTTTCTTTCGACGCCAAATACAACACAAAGAAATATGCCTGTGCCAACTGCCCGCTCGGCTGCGGAGCGCATTATCGAGTGGATGACGGAAAGTGGCCCGTGGGAGAAACGGACCGGCCGGAATATGAGACGCTGGCAGCCTTCGGAACGATGACTCTGAACGATGATGTGGAATCGATCATCAAATGCAATCATATCTGTAACCGGTACGGCCTGGATACGATATCGGTCGGCGCTTCTATTGCGTGGGCAATCGAATGCTATGAGAACGGGATATTGACAAAAGCCGACACCGATGGAATTGAGCTGACCTGGGGAAATGGGGAAGCCATTGTTGCCATTACCGAAGCGATTGCGGAGCAAAAAGGTTTTGGAAAACTCTTAGCCCAGGGGTCAGCAAAGGCAGCTGAGAAACTGGGAAAGGGGGCCCAATACCTCCAAACCGTGCGGGGGATTGAGGTTCCCATGCATGACCCCCGGTTTTCGCCAATGCTTGCCAGGACCTATCAGTATGATCCTACACCCGCCCGTCACGTAAAAGGGGGATTGGGGATAGCGGATTTCCAATCTCCAAACGAAGTGAAATATAAGTACGGGGGAAGAGGGCAGGTCGACATGGCGGCCACCTGTCATACCGAGATACTCAATACCTCCGGTTTCTGTATGTTTGGAGGGTTCTCCATGCCGCCCGATGCAGTGATGAGGTTGATTGAAGGAGCAACGGGATGGGATTTTAAGCAGGAGGATGTATTGAAGACAGGAAAGCGGATCATGAATATGAGGTATGCCTTCAACCTGCGGGAGGGCCAAAGGCTTACGGACGATGCCAACCAGCTTCCCAAGAGGTGTATCGGAGAGCCTCCGCAAAAAGAGGGCCCTGTAAAAGGGATCGCCGTCGATATCAAGAAGTTGGGCGAAGATTTCTGTCAAAATATGGATTGGGATGAAGAGACGAAGATTCCAACCCGGCAATCGCTTGAAGAGCTGGGGGGGTTGGAAGACGTGATTCAAGACCTTCATCTTTAGCTTTGAGAAAATCCGAAATCTTTGATTACACCGATTCATTTAATACCAATGCATAAATCAGATGCTGAAACGAGTTCATGACAAGAAAAAGTATGTCATTCCGAACCATGTCCTGAACTTGATTCAGGATCTGTCTTGTTTCGGAATCTCGAATTTAGAAATGTCAAATAATTATTAAGAGTCTCAAAATAGCCTATACATGGGAAACCAAAGGCTCAAAGACTCATAACCCCACCTACCCTCCCCTTATTTTAAGGGGAGGAATATACCCCCTCTTAAATTAAGAGGGGAGAGGGGGAGTTATTTAATTGATCGAACCTTTAGGCTCATGCCAAAGAATGTCTATTCTATTATGAGACTGTTAATAATTGCGTTTTAGTTGTTTGGGAATATCATTATAAAATCCCTCCCGGTCTCCCCTGCCTACCAGTAGGCAGGCTTTGCCAAAGGGAGGGGAAAAAACTAAATCGATAGAATAAGACGGATATGTGAAAGGGAATCCATGGGGCAGAATATTGTTCAGAAGATTTTTGAATCTCATCTGGTTAGCGGCACCCTTGAGGCTAACAGAGACATTGCCATCGCCATTGACCAGACGCTCACGCAGGATGCCACCGGCACGATGGCCTATCTTCAATTCGAGGCCATGGGGATTCCGCGGGTGAAGACCAAACTTTCCGTTAGCTACGTGGACCACAATATGCTCCAGACGGGGTTTGAGAATGCGGACGATCACCAGTTTCTTCAGACCTTTGCGGCAAAGTATGGGATCCTCTTTTCCAAACCCGGCAACGGCATCTGCCATCAGGTCCATCTGGAGCGGTTTGCGAAACCCGGAGTGACGCTTTTGGGCTCTGACAGCCATACGCCCAACGCAGGAGCGATGGGGATGATCGCTATCGGCGCTGGAGGGCTCGATGTGGCCATTGCCATGGGAGGAGGGGCTTACTACTTCAAGATGCCAGAGGTGGTCCTGGTGAAGCTGAAAGGAAGGCTTGGCCCATGGGTTTCCTCAAAGGAAATCGTCCTTGAGCTTCTCAGGCGTTTGACGGTCAAAGGAGGCGTGGGGACGATATTTGAATTCGGAGGGCCTGGTGTGAAGACGCTCTCCATTCCGGAAAGGGCGACGATCGCCAATCTGGGTGCGGAGCTGGGGGCGACCACCACCATTTTCCCAAGCGATGAGCAGACCCTCGAATTTTTAAAGGCTCAGGGAAGGAAAAAAGAGTGGCTTCTTTTCGAAGCCGATCCAGACGCCTGCTATGATGAACATATAGAGATCGATCTCCGCACATTGGAACCCATGGTCGCTCAACCTTCAAGTCCAGACAGAGTGGTTCCAGTCAGAGAAGTGGCAGGGAGAGAGGTGCAGCAGGTCTGCATCGGGAGTTGCAACAACTCCTCCTATGTGGATCTGATGAGTGTCGCAAAGATCCTTAAAGGCAAGAAGATCCACCCGAAAGTCAGCCTTACGATTACCCCCGGGTCGAAACAGGTTTTTGAGATGATCGCACGGAATGGAGCGATGGCTGATTTGATCCAATCAGGTGCTCGAATCCTTGAGTCCGCCTGCGGCCCATGTATTGGAATGGGCCAGGCTCCTCCCTCTGATGCGATCTCCATCCGTACGATGAACCGAAATTTTCCAGGGCGAAGCGGCACACCCGATGATCAGGTTTTTTTGGCAAGTCCTTATGTGGCTGCAGCCTGCGCTTTGAAAGGAGTGATCACTGATCCGAGAAACTTGAGGCAACAATCTCCCCGGATTCCAATGCCCCAGAAATTCCTGATCGATGACAGCATGATTCTTTCCCCTTCGCGGACTCCTGAGAAGGTGACAATAGATCGGGGACCGAATATCAAACCTTTACCCACGCGGGGTCCCCTGGAGGATGCGATCGAGGGAAAGGTTCTTTTAAAGACAGGGGACAATATCACCACAGATCACATCCTACCAGCAGGGGCAAAGATTCTCCCTTTACGATCCAATATTCCGGCGATCTCAGAGTATTTGTTCGAGAGAGTAGATCCAACATTTTTCAAAAGGGCAAAAGAGTGCGGAGGTGGTTTTGTCATCGGAGGTGAAAATTACGGGCAGGGATCGAGCCGGGAACATGCGGCCCTGGCTCCGATGTTTATTGGCATCCGGACTGTTATTGTGAAGTCGTATGCACGTATTCACCGGTCCAACCTGATCAACTTCGGGATCCTTCCCCTGATATTTAAAGATGAGAAGGGACTTGAGAGGATTGACCAAGGAGATCAGCTCAGAATCGAGAATGTAAGAGATCGCCTCAAAGTGAATGGATCATTGACGGTTCAGAATGTGACAAAGGGGAGAGAGTTCGAAGTTTTGCATGGGTTGAATCAGAGGGAGATCGATATCCTCCTTGCCGGAGGGTTGCTGAATTATACTCGTAGCAATGTCTAAGGTTTGAAGTGACTAAAGTGCTTAAAGTTCACCATGAACTTCACTCATGACATTGTCATTGTTGGAGCAGGCCTGGCAGGACTCCGTGCGGCTGTGGAGTGTGTAGGCCATGCTGACGTGGCAGTGGTCAGCAAAGTCTTTCCGACACGGTCCCATTCGGGTGCGGCCCAGGGCGGGATTACCGCCGCTCTTGGCAACGAAGAGGAAGACCATTGGGAATGGCACCTCTTCGATACAATCAAGGGAAGCGATTACCTCGGTGATCAAGATGCGATCGAGGTCATGGTCAGAGACGCCCCCCGTGTCATTTACGAACTGGAACATATGGGTGTTCCCTTCAGCCGTACCCCAGAGGGAAAGATCGCACAGAGAAATTTCGGAGGCCATACCCGCGATTTTGGAAAGAAGTCAGTCAAGAGAGCATGCTATGCAGCGGACCGCACTGGAAGAGTTGTCCTCGATACCCTCTATGACCAATGCCTTCGTCACCATGTAAAATTCTATTCTGAAAATTATCTCCTTTCACTTATTTTTGACGGTAAGAGATGTAGTGGAGTGGTGACCTACGATCTTGCCACAGGTGAACTCCACCTTCTTCAGGCAAAGGCTATTCTCCTGGCGACCGGCGGATGCGGAAAGATCTATAAGACAACATCCAATGGTTTTGCTTCGACCGGGGATGGCATCAACCTTGCTCATCAGGCAGGCATCCCTCTTGAGGATATGGAATTCGTTCAATTCCATCCTACCGGGCTCTACCCCCTTGGCATTTTGGTGAGCGAAGCGGCAAGAGGCGAAGGCGGATGGTTAAGGAACCGGCTGGGTCACCGGTTTATGGAGCATTATGCTCCCACCGTGAAAGATTTAGCTGCAAGGGATGTCGTTTCAAGGGCAATCCTGACTGAAGTTCGGGAAGGTAGAGGGATCGGGGGAAAGGATTATGTTCATCTCGATCTCACCCATTTAGGAGAAGAGAAGATTGAAAAGCGGCTCTGGGAGATCGCCTCCTTTGCGAGAATCTATCTTGGCATTGATCCTGTCTATGATCCCATTCCTGTGCAACCCACCTGCCACTACATCATGGGAGGCATCCCTACGGATGTCGATGGCAGGGTTTTGAGAGATGAGAAAGGATCGGTTGCCTCCGGGTTGTATGCGGCAGGGGAGTGCGCCTGCATTTCGGTTCACGGCGCGAACCGGCTGGGGTGCAATTCCCTTCTCGATCTTCTCGTTTTCGGGAGAAGAAGCGGATTGGCGATAAAGAGAGATTTGACTCAGTATGAACACCGCCCGATCTCTGCTGAACCAATGAACTGGATGGATTCGAGAATAAGCGATTTATTAATTCATCAAGGTAAAGATAAAGCCGGGTTTCTTCGTAAGCAGATGCAGTCGGTGATGATGGAATACGGGTCGGTTTTCAGGAATGACGAAGGCCTAAAAAAGGGGATCGAGGAGATAAGAACCCTGAAAGATCGGTATAAAGATATTGGTGTTATTAATAAGAAGAGGTCCTTCAATTATGAATTAATGGAAGCAATTGAATTGGGCCACCAACTCGAACTCTCGGAGGTGATTCTCCTGAGCGCTCTGCATAGGCGTGAGAGCAGAGGAGCCCACTACCGTGAAGATTTTCCTGTGCGGACGGACCGGTACTTTTTAAAACATACTCTTGTTTTTGAGACCCCAAAGGGCCCAGAGGTGAGGTATAAGCCTGTAAAGATTACGAAGTTCCAACCCGAAGCAAGGGTGTATTAGTCTGTTAGTCGGATAGTCGGTTAGTCTAATAGTCTAAAAGTACAAGACGATGAGACGATACGACTATAAGACTATGAGACAATAGGATTGCAGCACTTCAGCACATTAAAATGAAAGATGGATTATGTTGGTGAGGTTAAAGATCTTCCGTTTTGATCCAGAGAAGGATAAAGAGCCCTACTATCAGATCTTCGAGGTAGAGGCTGATCCTATGGACCGACTTCTCGATTGCCTCAATCGGATCCGCTGGGAACAGGATCCGACCCTATCCTTCCGGATGTCTTGCGGCCACGGGGTTTGCGGATCGGACGGGATGAGGATCAATGGCATCTGCGGACTGGCCTGCCAGAAGTTGGTTCGGAACTTTAAGGAAGAAGTTTTGATTGAACCCCTTCCTGTCTTTAGAGTGGTAAAGGATTTGGTGGTGGACCTCGGCCCTTTTTTTGAGAAGTATCACTCCATCAAACCCTACTTGATCACTCAAACACCGCCATCCGACACAGAGCGAAAACAGTCCCCCGAGGAATATGAGCGGTTCGAAGAGGCGATTCGCTGCATTCTCTGCGCCTGCTGCACCGCCTCCTGCCCGGTGAATCAGAATAAAGAGACAGAGAATTATGTCGGACCTGCTGCCCTGGTGCGGGCCTTCCGTTATCTTTTCGATTCAAGAGACGAGGCTATAGAAGAAAGAATTGCTTTGTTGGATCACAAAGAAGGGGCATGGGGTTGCCAGACCCAGTGGAAATGCACGGAGGTCTGTCCCAAAGAGATCCCCGTCACCAAACAGATCGGCCAGATCAAGAAAAGGATTTACGAGACTAAAAATAGGGGTTCATCCGGGAATTGAGTGGGTAACCTCCCCTTAGTTTAAGGGGAGGTGGGGAGGGGTTACTTTTCGTCCCAGTTCAGATAGGACGCTTTCCCTAACTCCCCCTGTCCCCCTCTTAAACTTAAGAGGGGGAAAAGCACCCATATAAAAGCCGGATGAATCAAAATAGTTAAAAAGAAACTTTCTTTTATTTCTTTCTTCCGGGGATGGGAATTTCAATATAGTCTGCTGCCTTTGGGAGCAATTGGCGGATCCTTTTTAAAGCAGAACATACGACAAAGACTCTTAAATTATTTGACTTTGGATCTGCTGGGGAGAGAAAGAAACCCTGTCGTTTAAGATCAAAACTCGTACACGATCCTACCAATACTTCACCATCCGTAAATGTCACTTCTAATAACAACCCATAAGGTTTCTCGTCTTCTAAATGTCCCTTTCGTTCAACATAGTGCGGAGTTCCTCTGAAATCGCGAACCACGAAGACAGCCTTCAACTCATCAATAATAACCACAATCGGTTTGTCATGGGGCTTATCCGTGGGAGTTACGTGAAATCGATCCTTATTCGGGAAGAAATCAATCGTTGACCCCTTTAACATTTTGCCGTTAATATATCGAACCACCACCTTAATCCGTTCCATCGGTTGTTTTCCTCCACTTCAGCAATTTAAAGGATATTGAACGGCCTTGTCAATCTTTAATTGACGATACAAAAATTGTTTTGAAATTAAGAATGCGATGTAAGATAATGGATGTAAGTTTGACTCATACCCAGGGCTCTAAACATGAAAGACGCATTTGTCGCCATCCATGGACATTTTTATCAGCCGCCGAGAGAGAATCCGTGGCTGGAATCCATTGAGCGCGAAGAGAGCGCTCATCCTTTCCATGACTGGAATGAACGGATTGCCTTCGAATGTTACCGGCCCAACGCCTATGCCCGAATCGTCGATGATCAGGGAAAGATTCTCGATATCCTCAACAATTACTCCTTCCTCAGCTTCAATTTCGGTCCCACACTTCTCTCCTGGATCGAAAGGCAAAAACCTCTCATCTACCAGAGGATCCTGGAGGCAGACCGGGAAAGCCACAGACGCTTGGGCCATGGGAATGCGATTGCCCAGGTCTATGACCATCTGATCATGCCCCTGGCTAACGAGAGGGATCAGGAAACAGAGGTCCGTTGGGGAATAGCCGATTTTGAAAGACGCTTCCATCGCAAACCTGAGGCCATGTGGTTACCTGAGACAGCGGTTAATTATTCTACGCTGAAGACATTAATCCAATGTGGTATGCGCTATCTCATCCTGAGCCCTTTCCAGGCATTGAGGGTGAGACCTTTAGGAAGTAGGAAGTGGACGGATGTCACTCAGGGGAAAGTTGATACAACTCAGCCCTATCGTTGTTTTCTCAGAGATCGATCCGGAAAGAGGATGGAGGACCAGTCTATAGACATTTTCTTCTATGATGGGGTGATTTCGAAGGAGATCGCTTTCGGAGAACTTCTGAAAGATGGAGATCGGTTCTGTCAACGGTTCGCCCAGGTCTTTGGTCGAGGAAAGAAAAGGCCCCAGCTCATCCATGTCTCAACGGATGGCGAGACCTACGGGCATCATAAAAAATTTGGCGAGATGGCTCTCGCCTATGCCTTAAGTAAAGGGCTCTCCGGACAGGGGTTTGAGGTACTCAATTATGGAGCCTTCCTGAAGAGGTTTCCTCCGGTGGATGAGGTGGAGATCGATGAAGGGCCCAGGGGAGAAGGAAGCGCATGGAGCTGCAGCCATGGCGTTGGAAGATGGAAAGAGGATTGTGGTTGCAGCACCGGCAGCCAGGCCGGATGGAATCAGAAATGGAGAACGCCATTAAGAGAAGCGCTCAATCTTCTGAAAGATGATCTCGACGTTCTGTTCGAAAAAGAAGGGGAGAAGGTCTTTCATGATCCCTGGGAGGCGAGAAATGGTTATATCGAAGTAATCACGGATCGGTCTTCCCCAAGCATTTCCAAATTTTTTGAGCATTATGGCTGTCAGGGCCTCAATGAAACAGGAAGGATCAAGGGGCTCAAATTGTTAGAGATGGAGAGGCATGGTCTCAGGATGTTTACAAGTTGCGGATGGTTTTTTGCTGACCTGGCAGGCCTGGAGACGATCCTCATTCTCGAACATGCGGCAAGGGCGATCCAGTATGCAGAGGAATGTTCAAATCAGGAGATTGAAAAGAGATTTCTCAAAGTTCTGGCTGAGGGGCGAAGCAACCGTCCACAAATGGGAGACGGGCTCCAGATTTATGAGCGGCTTCTGAAGCACAAACAGATCAGCCTTGAGCAGGTGGTCAACCACTATGCCCTCTCTTCTCTCTTGGACGGTGAGCCAAAGAAGAAGAGAATCTTCTCCTTACAATTAGAGACCATCGACCAGGAGCGTATGGAGAGGGAGGGCCGACACCTCTTTCTGGGGAAAGTGAAGGTGGTTTCTGATATCATTCCAGAGCCAAAGGAGTTTCTTTTTGGACTGATTTTTTCTGAAAAGAAACTTTTCCAGAGTTGGGTTTCTGAAGACAAGGGAACGCTTGATTTCAATACGTTAAAACAGAGAGGGGTAGAGGAATTCGAACAAGGAGAAGAGAGGTTAAAAGAAACCCTGACTTCACTACTCGGAGATCGGATATTTACGATTCGGGATGTTATAAAAGAAGAGAGGGAGGAAATTTTTCAAAAGTTGATTTTAAATGAGATCGGGGAGCCTGCATGGATTTATGCGGAAATTTATGAAAGAACAAAGTCCACTATGGAAATTCTGGCAGGAGAGGGAGTGGAGATTCCCCGTGAGATCCGGATGGCTGCGGAGATAGCGCTCAGCCATCGGTTGTTTCAGAAAGTCGAGGGGCTGAGGAGAGATTGCAAATCGGCTATTGCAAGAGGAGCGATTGATCAAATCATTGAAGAGTCAAAAAGATACGGGTGTCAATTGAGAAAAGAGGAATCCATTTCGGTTCTGAGCCAGTTATTAAGAGAGAAGATGGAATTCCTGCGGGGGAAACAATATGCTGACCTTTCAGTCCGGGAAGAATTGGTTCTGGAAATCATTACCCTTCTCGATTCGGCCAAGAAGTGGGGTTTTTCCCTTGATCTATGGGAAGCCCAGGATTTAATGGATGGTATATTGGATGGATGTTTGAAGTCGCTTGAGGAATCGTGGTGGGGGGAAGGGGTTCAGAAACCCTTCCCTTCAAACCTGATCACCCTCGCCGATAAACTGCATTTTAATATCGAAAAAATTTCAACAGCCACTGGATTAAAAAAATAAATCTCTCCCTCTCTCTTTCTCTCCCCATCTCCTCAGTTTCTTGCCCCCATCACTTTTCAGCGGGAAAGGTCATCTGGCCTCCATAATAGCCCAGGAGGAGAACAATGGGGGCAAAGAGGATCATTAACATCAGGGAAAGATAGTAGGATATTTGTATCTCACCGATCCAAAACAGAATGAAGGTGACTTCAAGGGCCAGGAGGAGGATCGAAAGCTGAATCTTTCTCTTTATGAAGCGTGTTAATTTTGATCTGTAATTGATCCACCAGGTCAGGAATCCTGTCGCAATGGCAAAAGGAGTTGAGATAAGTCCGAGGGCGAGAAGATGTGTGCTGGTTGTACCCAGAGAAGGGTGCATCCATATGAAGGATAGAAGATAAAAGAGGGATGATGCCATTAAAAAAGCAATAGGAAAGTGAACGAGCATGGGATGGGGGTGGCGCCTCGCCATAGGAAATGTTTGAAGAAGCCCCTGAAGAAATTTCGGGAGGTGTTTTAATTCTTCAGGAGGCCCTTTTTTCAGAATTCCGATTTGCGGATAGCGTTCAAGAACTTCAGGGCCATGGGGTGCGGCGGATATTTCCCCGCTCAAGTCCTTTCCCGAAGGATGCCTATTCATGTGAGTTCCTTTAGACCAGAGACGACTCTGTGAAACATCATAAACCTTTCCATCAAAAGTGATGTAAACCGGCTTTCCGTCTTTTCCATTGCAGGAGAGGAGTTCTTCCGAAGTAAATTCTTTCATTTTATTCTCGCACCTCACTTTTTCTTTTTTGGAGGGGGTGTTGGAGTTGAGAATCCAACCACATAATAGGTTAAGGCCCAGCGCTCTTGCTCGGAGAGCTGATCCCATTTGACCATGGAAGTATTCGGTATTCCCTTTGTAATGACATCAAAAACCTTTTTAAGATCTCCCTTCGAGTGAGTCCATTGATTGAGCGGGATGTTAAAGTCCCTCGGAGGGGGCTTGAGGGCATTACCCAGCGGGGTTTTTCCGTCTCCCTTGGGTCCATGACAGGATGAACAGTTCTGATCATAGAGCTTCTTTCCGAGGTTGATCAATTCAGGACTCTTTGCAGGAGGTTTTGGAGCCTGGCTGAAAGCAAAGTCGGAAGAGAAGAGAAGAAGTGTTAGCATCATGATCATTGATAGCCATCTTTTCATATCAATCTCCTTTACCCCGTTAGAAAGCCCGCTGCTTGCTCTGTGTGAACCCTGGCTTCTATCGGAGTGTGAATTTTCTCGTTAGAAAGTTGAAAACTTTCTAACGGGGGTTACTCTCCCTTTCCTCTTTCTCCACTTCCCAGATGGAGATGACGGGGAAGAGTTTGGAAAAGATAACAAAGGCGAGCGCGAATCCTGCTGCAAGGCCAAAGGTCATCGACCATTCCACCCACGAAGGCATATAATCGCCGCGCACATAGGAAAGGCGGGGCTCGATGAAAGAGGGAATGATGATGGTGTATCGTTCGATCCACATTCCGATGATGATGCAGATGGAGGCAATCAGAAGCCCCGGAAGTGTGCGCCTGAAAACCAGTATGGGAAAGGGAATCACAAAGCAGAGAACCACCATGATCCAGAAGAGCAGGGCATACTTTCCAGTCAGTTTGCTCCATAAAACAGCGTGTTCGGCCTCTCCTCCCGCATAACCCACGGTCAGGTGCTCGGCAAACGTGAAATAGGCCCACAGGAGGGTGAAGACCAGGAGAAGCAGTCCCATGTTATTATAATGGTAGGGTTTCAGGTAGTCCTCCAGTTGGTAAACTTTTCTAAGGGCAATCGTGACAAGAATGATCGCAGCGATTCCAGAATAGATGGCTCCCACGACAAAGTAAGGGGCGAAGATGGTGCTAAACCACATGGGCTGGGTCTGCAAGCCGAAGACCCAGGAGACGACCGTGTGGACACTCACCGCAATGGGGATGACTGCAATGCATAGAAAACCGATCGCCTTTCCCAGAGCCGACCATTGTTTTTCAGTTCCGGTCCAACCCAGAGAGAGCGGCCGATAGAGCCAGCGCCTTCCAGGAAAACGATCTCTGAGGAGCCCGATATCGGGCACCATGAGAACATAGAGGAAGACCACGCTGACGGTGAAATAGGTCATGATGCATGTAAAGTCCCAGAGCAGGGGCGACTTGAACTGTGCATGGAGCGCGACCCAGTAGAACCGTGACGAGCGGCCCAAGTCAAAAAGAATATTGGTGGGACCTGCGGCCAGGGCAAAGACGGTAACCGCTTCAGCGGCCCGGCCAAAGGGCGTTCCCCATCCGGCACGGGTGATCCTGAGAACAGCGGAGACCAGTGCCCCTGCATGGCTTATCCCGATAAAGAAAACAAAATTGACAAGATATAGAGCCCATGATACGGGATGGCCCATTCCCGTCTCACCGAGACCAAACCGATATTGCCACCCGAAGGCCAAGACCGACCAGAGAAAGATGGCCGCAAGGGGAATGGCAGTGGCCCAGAACGCCCATCCCGTTCGGGTCATCGGGGCAATAACTTTTTCGTATTTTCGGGCGATGGCTTCGTTATCCATCATGCCATTCACCTTCCTTGAGGTAGTAAACTTTTGGATCCGTGCCGAGGTCCTCTAACAGGCGAAAAGCACGGCGACTCTTGGAGAGCCTGGAAACCCGGCTCTTCGGATCATTGAGATCTCCGAAAGAGATAGCCTCGGATGGGCAGGTCTGTGCGCAGGCCGGTATGACCTCTCCGTCCCGGAGTTTACGCTTCTCTCTCTTTGCGTTCCACTTTGCTTTCCTTATTCTCTGGATGCAGAAATTACATTTTTCCGTGACCCCTTTCCTTCTCTTATAGACATCGGGATTCCGGCCCCTCTTATAATCGTCCGGCCAGGTGGGAGCATGCCAGTTGAAGTAGCGAACCGTATAAGGGCAGTTTGAAATGCACATCCGGACCCCGATGCACCGGGGATAGACCTGGGCCACGATCCCTTCGGGATTTTTATAAGTTGCCTCCACAGGACAGACCTTGGTGCAGGGAGGATGTTCACACTGCATGCATGGAATGGGAAAGAAACGCATCTCCACATCGGGGTAGGATCCTTTCACCTCGGAGATGAAATTCATCCAGAATTTCGCACGTCCGAGTTTTACCTCATCTTCGCCGGCAAAGGGGACGTTGTTCTCCTGGCGGCAGGCCACCACGCAGGCCTGACAGCCCGTGCATCTGTCGAGATCAATCACCATACCCCAGCGGTACATCATACGCCTCGTCTATTAGTCTCTTAGTCGTATAGTCAAATCGTCCATTGACTATTCGACGATAAGACTAAATGACTATGTGACTATGTCGCCTTATACACCTTCACTCTTGTTGAGAAGTGAGAAAGAAAACCTCCCAGGTAATCGTAATCACTCACAAGCAAATCGTTTGGATTGATTCCCCTTCCTTTTGCCCATTGCCCATAGGCGCGATGACCCTGGCCGTATGGAATATGGATGCATTTCGGATGGGTGCCCGGGAAGAGCCTTGCCTTTGTTTTCACCTTTCCGACTTTCGATTCAACCCAGACCGAGTCTCCATCTTTGATTCCCATGGTTTGGGCCGTGTCGGGGTGGATCTCGATCCATGAGTTCCATCTCTCCTGCAAATGAGGAGCGGCGGTTTCTTGAAGATAAGGTTGATTGGCCCCTCTGCCTTCTGCCGTGGCCATCCATTTGTAGTGGATGAGTTGGAAGGGATAATCTTTTTCTTCCCCGATAAGACGCGGCTTCTCAAAGTGTGGGAGAAAAGCCTTATCCCCCTTTGCCTCGATCTTCAATTCCTTTAGAATGGCCTCCGGGTTTTTCGAGCTATCCTTTGACAACTGACGAAGCCCGTGCTCCATGATTTGAGAATAGAATTCAAATCTCCCCGAAGGGGTATCGAACTTTTTCCTCCACTCTCCATAGGGGTACGCACCATCCCACCATCCTCCACCCTCAATCAATGTCTTCCAGAATTCATCAAAGTCTTTGGTGCGAATGGAGCCGCGCTTTGACTTGAAGACCACTCGGATGGATTCCCTGAGCACTTCCGTCATATCTTTCCATGGAAAAGATTTTGCAACACTTCCCCCCAATCCTTTTGTAATTTCGATCAGGACATTTCCAGTTTCCCGAACATCATACAGAGGTTTCTCCAGCACAGGGCTTCTCAGGCCGAACATCGATAAGCCAGGCCCGGGCTCAGGATAGTCATCCTGCCACCGCTCGAAATAGGTTCCGTCCGGAAGCACAAGATCAGCGAATGTCGTGGTTTCGTCCATGAACGGCGAGAAGCTGACGATGAAAGGAATCTTCTCCAGAGTGGTCTTGAATTTTTCTGATTCCGGAATACTGAAAAGAGGGTTGGTGTAATAGAGAAAGAGGGTATCGATTGGATAGGGTTCACCTCTGGTAATTTTTTCCGGAAGAATATATGGGACCTCTTGAGCAAACGGGAAGGGAAGTTTCCCAGCGCCATCGATGCGGGATCGGGAGAGGCCTTTTTCTGCAATCGAATCCTTAACGGGGGGCAGCCATGTTTGAAAGGGGGCCTTTCTCTGCAGGAGAAGCCCGCCTTGTCGGTCGATCGATCCCACCAGCGCGTTTAGACTGTCAATGGCCATCTGGCTATAGACGCCATTGGTCTGCATTCCCACTCCCCTTCCAGATACGGCAACCGAAGGCCTATGAGTTGAAAATTCCTTTGCAAGCTGGATGATCTTCTCTTCCGGTATTCCTGTGATGGAGGAGACCTGCTCGGGGGAGTACTCCTTTAACGCAAGCGTTTTAAAACCCAAATGTGAATTTCCGCTGGAGTCTTTCCAGTCTTCAAAACCAAAAGTGTAGCGGGAGATGAAGTCCTGATCATATCGCTTCTCTTTAATGATCCAGTGAGCGATGCCAAGGGCGAGGGCGCCGTCGGTTCCAGGTTGAATGGGTATCCATTGATCGGCTTTTGAGGCGGTGAGGGAGAATCGGGGTTCTACCTGAACCAGCTTTCCTCTCATGCCAGGCCTTCCCCTTCTTAAAAGGCCATATCCACGGAGGTTAACCATCGTGGACCGCGATGCCTCCAGCAGGCTGGATCCAAAGGAGAGAAGATAGTTTACCCCTTCCCAGTGAATCGAGAGAAATTCTCTGATCCCCATGGTAAAGAGATGGCCTTTCAGAATCCCTTCCGAACCTCTGGCCGAATTTCCCAGGTGATTAGGAGAGCCATAGGCTTCCATGAATCTTGACATCAGATTGTACATGTGGCCACGATATCGGCCGCCTAAGACGAGAAGCTGATGAGATTTTTCTTCTTGTCGGAGCTTTTTAAGTCTTTGGGTCACCAGGTCAATGGCTTCATCCCAGGAGATCTTTTCCCATTCCTCCTTTCCCCGGTCCCCTTTTCTTCTTAATGGATGCCTTATCCGATCCGGGTCGTAGAGCACCTGGAGGCCAGCCTGACCTTTCGGGCAGAGCCGGCCTTTATTGACCGGATAGTCCTTGATCCCTTCGAGTTTGACCGGCCAGCGATTGACAGAGCGGATCCGGAGACCGCAACCGCTCGGGCATTGGAGGCAGACGCCAGAGGACCAATGCTCCTCGTAGGGAATCCACTCGCCTTCCTTTGGAAGGGCATGGAGAAGCTCCTCCGGAAGGGCCATCCCTAATGTGGCCGCCCCAAGCATTTTTAAGAGTTGTCTTCTGTTAATTTTCATCGCCCAATATTATCAAATTGAGGAGATAGGGAGATTGGGAGATGAGGAGAAGTTTTTTCACCCCATCTCCTTATCCCCTTATCACCCCACATCCTCACCTCTCCATCTCCCCATCCATCCTTTGGGTTAGCTGGAGTGACATGCATAGCAATCGATGCTTGCTCCTCGCTTTTGATGACACTCCATACACCAGGCCATATAATTTCTATCGACCATTTTAACCGGTCTCTCTTTTTTCGGCGTGAGGCCGTGACAGACCGAGCAGTCGATATTGTTCTGGACATGAATCCAGTGAGGAAAGACGACAAACTTCGGAAGATCATACATCTTTTCCCAAGGAATCTCTTTTCCTTCCTGTACGTAACGGACGACTTTAAGCGCTTCCGGCCTCTTGCTCATGGCGTCTGTGGCATGGCAGGCCTTGCAGGTTTCAATGTTGGGGAGGCCTGCAGAGCGATATTGTCCGGCGTATCGGTGGCAGAAATTGCAGTTAAGGTTGAGGTTCTGTGTATGGAGGATATGGTTGAACAGAACGGGTTGATCGACCGAAACCCATGTGAAAATCGGAAATACGGAAAAGAAGGCGGTTTTGGTACGAACGGGAAATCGGTGGTAAGCCACGAGGGCAAGCAAGGAAATGATCACAAGAACAATCAAAGAGAATATCGCTTTTTTCATAACAGGTTTAAAATGGTAAAAAATGTACTTGAACAGGCGTCAGGCTGTCAAGCGAAAAACAGATCATCACCAGCAAGATGTAAATGTTGAGTGACCTAAAGAGAGATGGTCCATCGGGTTGTTGATATCTAACGCTCAGAAGCTTCAACGCTTTCCACAAAAACCACCCTCCGATGCCAAACAAGCCTCCAATGATTAATGGCGATTTTAAGATCCCAAACCATGGGGCGAAGAAACTGGCGACCCCGGTTGCAAAGACCCAGATAAACAGGATCCTGTTAAATTGGGTCTGTGTAAAAAATCGGGTCAAATCCGGAAATCCCCCTTTTCTATAATCTTCCCCCAAGTGGAAGCCAAGTATCCAGAAATGAGGGACTTGCCAGAGATAAAAGAAGAAGGAGACGGCCAGCAGTTGTGGATCAAAAAGATGGCCTCCCCCTGAAGACCAACCAATGGCAGGTGGAATCGCCCCCACCAGAGCTCCGGGCACAGCGGCAAAAGGAGTTAGCTTCTTAAGCGGGGTATAGACTCCGTTGTACCAGAGTATGGCGAATAGACCTAAGATCAGGGCCTGCCCATTTATTCCCACCAGGAGGATGAAAAGTCCAAGCGTGATCATCAGGAGAGATAGTTTCAAGGCGGATGAGGGCGAAAGCCGCCCCGATGGAATCGGGCGATGCTTGGTCCTTTCCATCCTCTGATCTTCTTTCCTCTCCTGATATTGATTGAGACCGCTAGCGCCTGAGGAGAGAAGGAAGACCGCCAGAAGCATCAGAAACATCTCCTGTGCGATCCCTTGATGAGATAGGATGAATCCCGTGGCCGCTGAGGCGGTGACAAAGATCGATAACCTTAACCTGAACAGATCCATCAGAAGAGATAACCAGTGTTTGAGAGCTTTCATTTCAATTCCTTCATATATCGGATGATCTCATCTATCTCCTCATCCGTGCTCAGGTTCTTCTGGGAGGGCATGATGGGAGGAAATCCTTTGACGATCTCTGCATTCGGTTCGACCAATGACCTTTTAAGATAAGCATCATTGGCCTGAATTTTTTGCTCTTTTCTATCTTTTAATACGGTGACCGTCTTTCCAAAGAGGCCTTTGAGCGTGGGGCCAATTCTCGGGGTCCCGTCAAGGGAGTGACAAACCAGGCACCCTTTCTCCTGAAGGAGTTGTTGGCCACGGGGTAGACCTTTTGATATTTCTGCTCGCAACTCCTTGCCTTTTCCCTCGTACCATTGGTTAAACTCCTCATCTGAAAGGGCCTTCACTTTTGTAAGCATATAGGCATGTTGTTGTCCGCAGTATTCGGCACACAGAACATCGTAGGTTCCTGGTTCTTTCGCTTTAAACCAGAGGGGGGTGACCATCCCGGGGACAGCATCCTGTTTGACTCTGAAAGCTGGGATATAAAAACTATGGATCACGTCTTGTGAGGAGAGCAGGAGATGGATCGGTTTTCCGACGGGGATCACCAACTCTTCGGCCTTCACCCCGTTCTCATATTCAAAAAGCCAGGACCATGAGCGTGCTGTCACCTTCACCTTGAACGCCCCTTCGGGAATCTTTTTTAAGGTTCGGAATCCTGTCCACCCGTAATAGAACATGGAGAGAACTAAAAGGGTGGGAATAACGGTCCACAAGATCTCAAGCCAGAGGTTTCCCCTGATGTCTTGAGGCTCCGGGTTTCGCTTGCGGCGATAACGAATGGTAAAGAAGATCATCAGGAAGGTGATGAGGACCAGGATCGAGACGGAGATCGCTGCGATAAAGAGGAAGACATTCTCCACAACCTGATCCGGAAGCCCAGTAAATCCGCGAATCATAAGCCACCACCGCTATCGAAAAGCGACGTCGAGAAACGTTATGCCGATAAAGAGGATCAAGATGGCCAGAACTCCTGGAATCATCCATCGAAGGAGTCTTGATCCCTTTTCTTCTTTAAGATGCATAAAATAGAGGAGGATGAGGCCTGACTTCAAAAAGGCGATGACCAGTGCCACTGCCATACTCCACCCGGCCAAATCCATTCCAGCCACAGAGACTGCAACTCCAGTGAGGACCACCAAACTGAGCCAGATGAAAATATAGGTTTTTACTTCAATGTCTTTCGTCGTCATGTAATCAAATAAAAAAGCGGGAATAGAAAGATCCAGACGATATCGACCAGATGCCAGTATAGCCCCGTATTCTCCAGTGGAACAACGTAGTTGTGGTCGATCTTCTTCTTCAGAATGAAGATGAACATTACAGAGAGGAGGCATAATCCGACGAGCACATGGAGTCCATGGAGGCCGGTCATCGAGTAATAGAGTCCATAAAAAAGGATCTCCCCTCTTTCCCTCTCAAGGAGACGAGTCGCATTGGGATAGATTCCGTGATGAACCTTTGATGTCCACTCCAGATATTTAATGAAGAGAAAGAAGAGCCCCAGGAAGAGGGTCGAGGCGAGAAAGAGCAGGGTTTTCCCTGGGTTTCTCTTTTTGAGAAAGAGGATAGAGAGGACCATGGTCAAGCTGCTCGTCAGAAGGATCAGTGTGTTCAGTGTGCCGAGCGGGCGATTCAACGCATCAGCCGCCAGGTGAAAAAGCTGGGGGTTTTGATATCGGTAGACCGAATAGAGGATGAAAAGCCCTCCGAAGAGAAGGATTTCCGAGAGAAGGAATAGCCACATCCCGAATTTTGAACTGGTATCGTTTTGATGAGTCTCGAGCATTTTTTAAAAGAGTCTTATCTTTATTCCTCCCCTTTATTAAAGGGGAGGTGAGGAGGGGTTATGAGTCAACTTCATCACGTGACAATAATATCCTAACCCCCCTTCGCCCCCCTTAGATTAAGGGGGGAATAGGGATGAATTACCTGTATTCATAGGGTCCCCGTTCTACACGAGGAACCTCTGTAAAATTTTCCTTTGGCGGTGGCGAAGGAATCTGCCATTCGAGCGTGGCTCCACCCCAGGGATTTCTCACATCATCCTTTTCGCCTCTGAAAAGAGAATAGAGGAGATGGCCAAACATCAAAATCAATCCGGCGATTAGGATCCAGGACCCGATCGTTGAGACAAACTGGAGGGAATGAAACTGGGGAAGATAGTCGTAATACCTTCTTGGCATTCCTTGCCAGCCAAGGATGAGCATGGGGAAATAGAGCGTGTTGAATCCAATGAAGAGAAAAGTCCATGCCAGGTAGGGGACTTTTCTCCCATACCTTCTCCCAAACATTTTTTGAAACCAGTAATGAAGACCTGCGAAAATGGCAAATCCGGTTCCCCCGAAGATGACATAATGAAAATGGCCTACCACCCAGTAGGTGTCGTGGAGGTGGATATTCGTGGCAAGCGCTCCCTGAAAGAGGCCTGTGAGTCCGCCAATTGAGAAAAGGAAGATGAAAGTCAGGGCATAAAGAAGAGGTGGGCTGACTTCAATCGACCCCTTATAGAGCGTGGAAATCCAGTTGAAGACCTTGACACTGCTGGGGACAGCTACCAGAAATGTGAGGAGCGAGAAGATGACAGAGGCGAGGTCACTCTGTCCACTGACAAACATATGGTGTCCCCAGACAAAAGAGCCCACCACTGCGATGGCGAGGCTTGAAAAGGCGATTGCCTTATACCCGAAGATTGTCCTGCGTGCAAAGACGGGTATGATTTCAGAAATAATGCCCATTCCGGGAAGGATCATGATATAGACGGCAGGATGGGAATAGATCCAGAACAGATGTTGATATAAAATCGGATCGCCTCCCTTCAATGGATCGAATATTCCAACGCCTGCCAGTCTCTCCATCAGGGTGAGGAGGAGTGTGATTCCCACCACCGGGGTGACAAGGATCTGGATCCATGCTGTGGCATAAATACCCCAGGCAAAAAGGGGAAGCCGGAACCAGGTCATCCCGGGCGCCCGGAGCAGGTGAGTGGTTGTAACAAAGTTGATTCCTGTGAGAATTGACGAGAAACCCAGGACAAAGACGCCAAAAACCGCAAGGGAGACATTGACCGGGGTCCGGAGGCTGTAAGGCGCATAAAAGGTCCAACCCGTATCTACGGGCCCGCCTCCGGTGAAGAGGGAGAGAATGGCCAATGCTGCGCCTGCCATATAGATCCACCAGGAGAGGAGATTGATCCTTGGAAAGGCAACATCCTTTGCGCCGATATGAATGGGCAGGAAGAAATTGCCGAAGATGGCAGGGATGCCGGGGATGACAAACAGGAAAATCATGATAACCCCGTGAAGGGTGAAGATGGCATTATAGGTCTGGGGTTTCATGATCGTTGGGCCCGGCGCCATCAATTCGAGACGCATCAGAAAACCGAGCATCACTCCAACAGCATAAAAGACGAGGATGGAACAGAGATAGAGAAGGCCGATCCTCTTATGGTCGGTTGAGAAAATCCAGGCGAAAATTCCTTTGAACTTTCCTTCATCTTCGTAAAAACTATTCATCTTCCCTCAACCTCTTTTAAATCTCCTCCCCCTCCAGATGAGAAACAGGATGAAAGAAAAGGCAAAAGTCAGTGTGACGATCCCGGTTATTTTCAATGTATTAAAGACATATTTTCGGCCCTTTGGGTCATAGCTGAAGCAGAACCGCAAAACTTTACTGATCGTTGGTCCGGTTCTTCCTTCAGAGGCTTCGAGAAGTGCCATTTTCAGGTCAAACGGCAAAATGTCCGTCCCGTAGAGATATCGTGTGATCTTTCCGGCGGGGGAGAGAATGACGATGGAGACGGGATGCAAGAACGTGTTTCCCTCTCTTTTGAAATTAAAACCGATAGCGTTGGTGAGTGCAAGAATGTTTTTCTTCTCGCCTGTTAAAAATTTCCATGCCTCTTCCGGAAAAGGTTTTTCGATCATCTTGAGATAGAGGTTTTTCTTTTCCAGAGCGAGAGTAGGTTTCTCGGTCTCATCAAAGCTTACGGTGAGGACCAGAAATTCTTTTCCAGGTTCAGCGGGGAATCGACTGAGGGTCTTTGAGAGGTTGGTGAGCAAGAAACTGCAAACATCCGGACATGATAAAAAGACCGGTGCAAGGATCGTCGGTTTATTAATCACCTGACCGAGGGAAACCGGATTTCCGTTCTCATCATGGAAGGCGAGATCGAGAGGGATGGATTGGCCCAGTTTCTCATCGATCCCGACGCCCTTATGCTCAAGGGAGTGATCGGTATGAGCGGAGAGGTTCACCCCTGAGAAAAGGATGAAGATGACCAAGATTCCCCTAAACAGAAGAGGATGGACATAATTTCCATTCATAATTTCAACTTATCGCAAATCTTTTCTAAAATCAATCTTAATTTTACAAAGGGTGACAATCAGAAGCGAAAAAAAAGATATTCAATCGAACAGAACCGGGGTATAATATCAGTATTATAAATCAAACGGCGGAGGGGCAGCGATGGAGATCAAAAAAATAGGCGTGGTTGGAGCGGGGCAGATGGGGAGCGGGATTTCCGAGGTGGCGGTCTCATCAGGATTTGAGGTCCTCATGAGAGATATTAACCAGGAGGCTATCGAAAGGGGAAAAAGACGGATTGAAGCCAATCTTGATAAGAGGGTCCAAAAGGGGAAAATCTCTTCCGACGAGAGAGTTAACATTCTCAAAAATCTTTCGACGACGACACGATTGGAAGATCTGAAGGAGTGCGACTTTGTGATTGAAGCAGTGATTGAAAATATTTCCATGAAGGAGGAGGTTTTTAAAAAGCTCGATGCTATCACCCGGCAGGAGGCTGTTCTTGCCAGCAACACCTCTTCCATTTCGATCACACGGATCGGGTCGTTTACCAAAAGGCCTGACCGTGTAGTCGGAATGCATTTCTTCAATCCCGTCCCTGTGATGAAATTGATTGAGATCATTCGGGGGCTGGCGACCTCTGACGAAACTTTTCAAACCACCCGAGACCTCAGCTTAAAAATGGGTAAAACTCCTCTGGAGGCAAACGATTTTGCCGGATTCGTGTCGAGCCGGCTCATCTTCAGCTTCATGAACGAAGCCATCTATACTCTTTATGAAGGTGTAGGCAAACCGGAGGAGATTGATGCGATCATGAAAATGGGGGCCAACCATCCGATGGGCCCCCTGGAACTTGCCGATTTTGTCGGATTGGATACGGTTCTCTCTGTGATGTATGTTCTTCAGGAGTCATTCGGAGACAAATATCGTCCCTGTCCCCTCCTGATCAAATATGTCCATGCCGGATACCTGGGAGTCAAGACTGGAAGGGGATTTTATACCTATGGAGAAAACCCCGTTAGAAAGCTTTCAACTGTCTAAAGGAAAAACACACACAGGGCACTCGCCGCGCAAGCGATGGCGCAACGGGTTGAACCCCAGGTTCGCCCCGTTTAGAGATAAATCTCTAACGGGATTCACTGAAAAAGAAACAACCACCAATCCCGCAGCAGAGCTGCCGGGCTTTCTAACGGGGTAAAGAGATGATCGGATTTGAAATGACATCAGAGCAGCAGGAATTGCAGAGGAGGTCCAGACGGTTTGCTAACGAAGTGATTCTACCCGTGGCCGCCAAACACGACCGGGATGGAACCTTTCCCCTTGAGGTAATGGAAAAGGCGCACCAGGAAGGATTTCTCACCCCCCTGGTGCCTAAGGCATATGGCGGCCAGGGCCTGGGGGTCCTGGATAATGGCATCATTGCAGAAGAACTGGCAGCCGGCTGTATGGGCATCTATGTCTCCATTTTCGTCAGTACGCTGGCGATCTATCCCATCATCACATTCGGGACCGAAAATCAAAAAGAGCGATTTCTCAAACCGCTCTGCTCGAAGTTCGGCCTTGCCTCTTACTGTTTAAGCGAGTTGACGGTAGGGTCCGATCCTGCCTCCATGAAAACAACGGCGACCCTTCAGGGAGATTACTATCTCCTCAACGGAACAAAGATGTGGATCACCAATGGAGGCTATGCCGATTTCTATCTCGTCTTTGCAACAACGGATCCGCAGAAGAAACATAAAGGAATCCTCTCCCTCATTGTTCCCTCTCATTTAGAGGGAGTAAGCCATGGGGAGCCCATAGACAAGATGGGCCAGCGGGCATCGAATACGACAGCCGTAAAATTTGATCAGGTCAAGGTCCCCAAAGAAAATTTATTAGCAGGCGAGGGAGAAGGGTTCAAAAAAGCGATGGCCGCCCTTGACATCACCCGACCGATGATTGCACTCGGGGCCGTGGGGGTCGCACGGTCAGCGATGGAACTGGCCACACAGTATGCAAAAAAACGGATCCAGTTTGGAATTCCCATCGCCCAGCATCAAGCCATTCAATTCTTATTGGCGGACATGGCCAAAGATATTGAGGCGGCAAGACTTCTTGCCTATAAAGCCGCCTGGCAAGCGGATCGGGGTGTGAAAAATTCAAAGGAGGCGGCAATGGCTAAGGCGCTTGCTACTGATGTGGCGATGCGGGTGACTACGGATGCAGTCCAGATATATGGAGGAATGGGCTATACCAAATGGCATCCGGTTGAAAAACTGATGAGAGACGCCAAGGTAACGCAAATATATGAAGGAACGGCTCAGGTCATGAGGCTCATCATTGCCCGCCAGATGCTTCAAGAAGTTGAAAGAGTCGCTCCCCTTTAAATGAACGATCCAGTTAGCCTGAAAGAGCCCTTGAGGGGATAAAGAAATCAACCTTCTCCCTTCCCACAGTGAATTCTTCTCTCTTTCCGCCTGGAAGTTCTAATTCGACTAACATCCGACTCTCTTTATCATCCAGGTCATAACAGGTGCAGTGGTTTAGCCCTTTGATAACGTACATCGACTTCACCTCCTTCTGATAAAAATTTAGTTATTCATCCGGGGAAAATCAAGAGAATATCCGGAGAGACTCCTGTTCTTAAAAGGAAGAAGATGAAAAAATGATGAAATTGGTATATCCTATTATTAAGGAGAATGAGGCAATGGAAATCACGCGGTTATCACCCACTGTCAGAAGAGGCTTGGTCGTAGTGATTACCGGCTACGGCAAGGGCAAGACGACGGCTGCCCTTGGAATTGCCGTGCGGGCATGCGGACATAACATGAGCGTCAGCATCATTCAATTCATGAAGGGAGACCTGTATGCCGGGGAATGGGACGGGGTCAAAAAGATGGGCTGCCAAATTGAACTGATCCCCACCGGGAAAGGGTTCTGTGGCATCCAGGGGAATCCCTATCCCTTTAAGGAGCATAGGAGCAATGCACAAGAGGCCATTCAACTGGCGCACCAGAAGATGGCATCCGGACAGATTGACATCCTCATTCTGGATGAGATCAACAATGCCCTCCATTTACATCTGGTGGATCTGGAGCAGGTCTTGGAGATCATACAACATAAACCACCTCTAATGCATCTTGTTCTAACGGGAAGGGATGCCCATCCTCAGGTGATTGAGCTTGCAGATACGGTGAGCGAGATTAAAGAAGTTAAACATGCTTACCGAAAAGAGATTGAACCGCAGCCGGGGATCGATTATTAACTGTTCTCTCGCCGTCAGCCTCCCGTTTAGCTAGCTGGAAGTATGGTCTAGGGAGCCTAATCGCAGCAGCAATCCTCACAACATGCGTCGTAATAGGATATTTCTTCCCAGCGATCCATGACATCGGAGGGAATATCCTTTTTAACCTCTCCGGCCTCGTTTTGATTGGTCTCTTTTTTAATCATGGCACTTTCCTTTCAATGTAACCATCCCCTTCTAAAAGAGCCCTTCCTTTTCGGAAGGGCTCCATATTGAAGGGTTAGTGGATTGGAATGCTCACCTTTTGTTCCCACCCCCTGATAGGCGTGTTGATCTTAAGGAGACCGTTCTCATACCTGGCCTCTGCCTTGTCAGCCAGAACCTCATGAGCCAATGTGAAGCAACCTGAGTATTCGGTATCCTCTCCTCTTGGGGCTGAGACACAAAAACTGTTGTTCCTCATATCAAGCTTAATATCCTTCTTATCAACACCCGGCATTTCCAATTCGGCTTTGAGATATCCTTGGTCCCTGTCATGGGAAATGCAGGCGCATGGGGTTACCTTTACTCTGTCGTTCATAAGAACACCCCCTTTCAGTAAAAAGATAAGAATGGTGAAGCAACATTTCAAGGTGAATTCGTCAAGATTGTATGGTATAAATATTAAAGAAGACTCTTGTGGACATGTGTGAGAAAGGAGAAGGAGTGAGAGGTCTATGGAAGAAGGAATCGATGTAAAAAACATTGGACTCCGCGGGGTGAAGGTGGCTGACACACGCATTTCGGATGTTGATGGAGAAAAAGGGATTCTTATTTACCGGGGGTACAATATTATTGATCTCGCCCGATCTTCCACCTTTGAGGAGGTTTCTTTCCTTCTCCTGAATGACCACCTTCCGACCCAGGAGGAGTTGAAGCGATTTCAATCAGAGATTGTCCCCGAAAGAAAGATTCCCGAAGCTATTTTAGAGATGATGAAGTGGTTGCCAAAGTCTGCAAACCCTATGGATGTGTTACAATCCGCGGTCCCTGTTTTAGGAAGCTATGACCCCCATTTAAACGAGGAGACCAGGGAGGCGAATTTGAAAAAGACCCTCCGTCTGATGCCGAAATTGCCCATTCTTGTCGCAGTATGGGATCGTATCCGGAAGGGGAAAAATCCTGTCCTCCCACGTTCCGATTTGACTCATGCAGGAAACTTCTTGTATATGTTGAGCGGTTCACTGCCCGATCCAGATACAGCCAGAGACTTCGATACCTGTCTGGTCCTTCATGCTGAACATTCTTTTAATGCCTCCACGTTTGCAGGAAGGGAGGTAGCCTCAACCCATGCTCATCTTTATGCCTCTGTTGCTGCTGCCCTTGGGGCCCTCTCCGGAGAGCTTCATGGAGGCGCCAATAGCGAAGTGATGAGGATGCTTCTGGAAATAGGAGAAGTCAGCCGGGTGAACTCGTGGGTGAGAGAGAAACTCCAAAAGGGTGGGAAGGTGATGGGCATGGGACACGCGGTTTATCACACCGAAGACCCGAGGGCCGGTATCCTTCGGAAGATCAGCCAGAAACTGGCGGAGCGTACTGGAGAACGGAAATGGTATGAAATAACCGAGGCCATCGAAGTAGCTACCAGAGAAGAATTCCGGAAGATCAAAGGAAAAGAGATATACGCCAATGTGGATTTATACAGCGCCTCTGTCTATCATATGATGAACATTCCAGTTGATCTCTTCACTCCGGTCTTTGCCATCTCGAGGGTTTCAGGCTGGACTGCACACATCATCGAGGAAAAGTTTGCCGAAGCTCAACCCAAAGCCGAACTCTACCGCCCCGATGCCGATTATGTCGGGACATACTGCGGTCCTCAGTCCTGCGAGTATGTCCCTATTGAAGAGCGATCTAAATAATCTTCACATCGGTCCAAACCCATCAGCAGCAGACACTGCCACAGCAGAGTCTGTACCAAGAAGGTTCGTACCAGCAGCAGTCATACGCATAAGAAGTTCCCTTTTTGGATTTCTCTGTTCTGTTTTTTTTGTCATTCTTTTTCATCATCAACACCTCCCTTTCAATTTAAAGATAAGAATCGTTTCTTTTAAAATCAAGGTGAACAGAAGAGAAAAGTATGGTATAAAATCAGTAATGTCCAAAATGATAGATTGCCGCGCTTCGCTCGCAATGACAAACAGAACCATAACAAGACGTTACTGTGATTGCGAGGAGCGATAGCGACGTGGCAATCTTGATTTCATAAGGCTTTGAAATCACCCACTTAGAGCCTAAGTTGGACAAGATTGGTATAAAATAATAAAGCACCTATTTGAATCAGTCTTTTGATTGTGAGGTGAGGTAACCCTATGGGAATGACATTGGCCGAGAAGATATTGAGCGAACATGCGGGCAAAAAAATAGGGGCAGGGGAGATTTCCATTGTCAATACTGATCTTGCCTATGCCCAGAATGGAACAGGTCCCTTAGCTGCCAGAAAAATTCAAGAGATGGGATTTGAAAAGGTTTTTAATCCGCGAAAGACCATCTTCTTTTTAGATCATGCCTCCCCCAGTCCCAAATTTGAACTGAGCAACGATCATACTTTTTTAAGGGAATTTTCCGAAAGGACCGGAAGCCGAGTCTCTGATGTAGGGTATGGTATCTCCCATCAGGTTGTGGCTGAAGAAGAGGTGAAACCAGGAGATGTGGTCATCGGAGCCGATTCCCACACCTGCACAGGAGGAGCTCTTTCGGCTTTTGCAACCGGAGTAGGGTCTACGGACGCGGCTGTTGCTATGGCCCTCGGCAAGATCTGGTTGAGGGTTCCGGAGACGATACGAGTGGTTGTAAAAGGAAAAATTCCTGCTGGTGTTTATGGAAAGGATATCATCCTTCATCTGATCGGTAAGATCGGTGCAGCTGGTGCAACCTATAAGGCACTGGAATTCGCTGGGGATACGATTGAACATCTTGAGATGGCGGGGAGGATGACTATTGCCAACATGGCTGTGGAAGCCGGAGCAAAGGTTGGACTCTTTCCCTCCGATGAAATCACCCGAAGTTGGTTGGACCGGATGGGAAGACCCGGTGATTATAAAAAGATGGCTTCGGACTCCGATGCCCTGTTTGAGAAGGTGGTTGAGATCGACGCAGAAATCCTCCAACCTACTATTGCCTGTCCTCATCAGGTGGACAATACCACAACGATTGATCGTATCGGTGAAGTCAGAGTGGACCAGGTTTACCTCGGAACCTCCTGCAATGGGAGGCTGGAAGACCTTCGAATTGCGGCCAACATATTAAAAGGGAAAAAGATCCATCCCAAAACGAGGATGATCGTCACCCCTGGATCCCGTTTGGTTTATTTAGAGGCGCTTAAGGATGGAACTATGGAAACGCTGGTTCAAGCAGGCGCATTAGCTATGCCGCCCGGTTGTGGAGCCTGCGTCGGACTTCACGAAGGAGTATTGGGGGATGGGGAGATTTGCTTGGCCACTCAGCCAAGGAATTTCAAAGGGAGGATGGGAAGCCCGAATTCTTTCATCTATCTGGGTTCTCCAGCAGTTGCTGCTGCTACGGCGATAGAAGGAAGGATCACAGATCCAAGGAAGTATCTTTAAAGCCACCTTTCCCTTCTCCCTTGACGGGAGAGGGTTAGGGTAATTTGAGGAGGAGATCCATGCGAGGAAAGGTTTGGAAATTCGGCGATGCCATCAGCACCGACCATATCATCCCGGGTCGGTATATGTATCTGCGGTCAAACCTTCCTGAGCTCGCAAAACATATCTTTGAGTATGAAAAGCCAAATTTCTCGGGAATGCTATCTCCAGGCGATTTCATCGTGGCAGGTCATAATTTTGGCCAGGGATCGAGCCGGGAACATGCAGCCATTGTGATCAAGATGAATGGAATCCAAGCTGTTTTGGCAAAGAGCTTTGCCAGAATCTTCTACCGAAACTGTTTTAATAACGGACTTCCCGCTGTGATCTGTGATACTGAAAAGTTCAGCGAAGGAGAAGAGATCGAACTCATGCTGGATCAGGGGAAGATTATCAACCACAGTCGTAATGAGACCGTTTCATTCACCTCCATTCCACCCGTGATGAGGCAAATCCTCAACGATGGCGGACTGGTGGAGCATGTGAAGAAGTATGGAGATATAAGATTAGATTTATGACCTTTAACCCACCCCTACTTTCCAGCCTAATGCCCACATCCATTTTCCCCCCCCTTAAATTAAGAGGGGGGGGAAGGGGGAGTTATAAGGAGAGGTGAGGCGGGGGTAAGAGAGAAGGAAAGGAGGAGAATATGGAATGGTTGAAAGCCTTTTGCAGTTTGATCGGAAGGGTACTTCTTGTTCTCATCTTTCTCAATTCGGGAATCGGGAAGATTGGTAACTTTGAAGGGACTGCCCAGTATATGGCAAAATTCGGCATGCCCTACACCAGCTTTTTTCTCTTTGGCGCTATTGTCTTTGAACTGGTTGGAAGCCTCAGCATCATCCTGGGATATTTCACCCGGTTTGGAGCGTTACTGATTCTTATTTTTCTCGTTCCAACCACGCTCATCTTTCACACCAATTTCGGCGATCGCATCCAGATGATCATGTTCATGAAGAATGTGAGCATGTTTGGAGGCTGTCTTCTCCTCTTTGCCACTGGAGCGGGGCGACTGAGTCTCGATTATTTCTTAAGGGGAAAGAAGACCTGATTATGGATTCCAATTCTTTCCGGGTGTGGTGGAAGGCTTTCCGGTTTCACTATACCTCGGCAAGTTTTATGCCAGGGATCTTGGGAGGAATGATTGCCTGGACATACGATGGTCAGTTCTATGCAGGATACTTTCTTCTGGTGTTGTTGGGCCTCGTCCTCAATCATCTGGCCCTCAATATGACGGATGACTATTACGACTTCCGACATCTAGTTGATGTGTTGGACACACACGGAAATCCTTATGCCGGTGGGAGTGGCACTCTTTCAAAGGGGTTGATCAGTCCTGGCCAGATGCGGAATGTCTTTACCATCTTCTATATCATTGCCATCGGGATCGGGATTGTTTTAGGAATATTGAGAGGACCTTTTGTTCTTTTCCTGTTAGCATTCGGCTTCTTCTGCGCTTTCTTTTATACGGCTCCTCCGATTCGATTTGGTTACAGGGGTCTTGGGGAGATTACACAACTTCTTTGCTTTGGTCCGGGGATAGGTCTTGGGGCTTACTATGTCCAGACGCAGAACCTCTCATGGGAAGCCTTCTGGGGAACGCTTCCTTTTGGGATTATGCTCTTTTCGATGATTACGATCAATGAAATTCCAGATTATCTTGAAGATCGAAAAGCCGGAAAAATGAACTTAGTCGCACGCTTCGGAAGAAAGGCAGGAGTAAAACTGTTTGTCCTGAGCCTCCTTTCTGCTTATGGCGCTATCCTGATGGGTATCCTTTTTAGGAAGATTCCTGTGATAGGGTTGATCTCCTTGCTGACTCTTCCCATAGCCTATAAAACAATCTGCATTTTAAGAAGGCACTATCAGGATTCCACCAAAATGGCGCCTGCCAATCTGGGAATGATCTGCACCCACAATATTACAGCGATTCTGCTGATTATCGCTTACACCATCGTCGGTTTTAAACAAGACAACCTATTTCCTTCACTCCTTCCTGTAGTCACATTAATCATTCTTTACCTGCCCATTGCAAAATTGACCTTGAAAGCCTTATCAATAGAAAGAAAGGAGGAAGCCCAATGACGAAAGAGGAGTTTTACCTATTAGAGTTTACAGGTTCGGAGTGACCCCACTGCCAACATGTGGAGCCTCTCGTTGAGAGGTTAGAGGATGAAGAGGGGGTTAAGGTGGCAAAACTGGAGGTCTGGCATAATGAAGCCAATGCCAAATTGATGAGAGAGTATGATAAGGGGTATTGCGGAGGTGTGCCATTCTTCTTCAACAAGAAAACCGGCAAATGGATCTGCGGCTCGGCAGATTATGAACGATTGAAGAAATGGGCATTGGAATAATACTGGAATAATGGAATCATGGAAGAATGGAAAAATGGGTTAATCAGAAAATAGAAGGTTAAGGCTAAGGATAAGGTTAAGAAAAGCTCAACCTTAACCTCAGCCTCAAAGTGTTCAATCCATTATTCCAGCATTCCAATATTCCATCATTCCATCTTGGAGGTTCTGATGAGTTTGTTTGATGATTATCATCCATTAAAGGGAAAGATGTTCCAGATTTTAAAACCGGATGGGACGCTCCATCCGAATATGAAGCCGCTCCTGAGTGACCAGGAGATTTTTAATCTTTATCAAAAGATGGTTTTCATCCGGCTGGCAGATCAGAAAGCCTTGATGCTCCAGCGGCAGGGAAGGATGGGAACCTATGCACCTATCTGGGGACAGGAGGCCTGTCAGGTTGGGAGTGGTTCTGTTCTTCAAAAAGGGGATTGGGTTTTTCCTGCTTTTAGAGAACTCGGTGCATCCCTGATGATGGGAGTCCCGCTCAAAACGGTCTATCTCTACTGGATGGGCAATGAGGAGGGAAGCCGTGCTCCGAATGGGATCAATATGATGCCTGTCTCCATACCCGTTGGCACTCATCCACTGCATGCGGTTGGAACGGCTTGGGCGGCAAAACTTAAGGGAGATAAAATTGTAACCATCTCCTATTTTGGAGATGGCGCAACTTCCAAGGGCGACTTTCATGAGGCGATGAATCTTGCAGGAGTCTTTAAAGTCCCAACGATCTTCTTCTGCCAGAATAACCAGTTTGCCATCTCTGTTCCGAGAAAGATCCAGACCGCCTCTGAGACGATCGCCCAGAAGGCGGTTGCCTATGGGGTAGATGGAATTCAGGTGGATGGGAATGATCTCTTTGCTGTCTATGCAGTAACAAAGGAAGCCGTTGCCAAGGCCCGTTCCGGAGGAGGGGCCACCCTAATCGAGGGGGTGACCTACCGGTTCGGTCCTCATACGACAGCCGATGATCCTACAAAATATCGAAGAGAAGAAGATATTGAACCGTGGAAGGCGCTCGATCCAATGGTGCGACTGAGATTTTTTCTCAAAGGGAGAGGACTCTGGAGTGATGAGGTTGAAAAACAGGTGACTGAAGAGGCTCAACAAGAGATCGATCAGGTCGTGAAAGAGGCGGAAGCGGTTCCGACTCCGAGTGTGGAAGACATTTTTAAATATGTCTATGCAGAGATGACTCCGCAGTTAAAAGAACAGATGGAGTATCTGAAAGGAACACTGTAAAGCAAATACGAAGCACGAAATCCGAAATTCGAAACAATATCAAATGTTCAAAGTTCCAAATTAAAAACCATTTGATCTGTTCTTTTTGATCATTTGAAAATTCGGATTTAGGATTTGTTTCGGATTGGTCCGAAACGGACGCTTCGCCCGAAATTCGAATTTCGAATTTATTCAGGCCATCAAGTTCAGTAGAGAAAAGATCAATTAGGAGAATCTAATTATGGGACGTCTCAATATGGTGGAGGCAATCAATCTGGCTCTCCGGGAGGAGATGGAGAGGGATAAAAGGATTGTCATCTTAGGTGAAGATGTAGGACGCGAGGGCGGGGTCTTTCGGGTTACCGATGGGCTTCAGGCGAAGTTCGGCAATGAGCGGGTAGTGGACACTCCTCTCGCAGAAACAGGAATCGTGGGCACAGCATTGGGAATGGCCCTCTATGGACTACGGCCGATTGCGGAGATTCAGTTTGATGGTTTTCTCTACCCCTGTCTCGACCAGATCACGAACCACCTCGGTCGGATGCGGAATCGATCCAGGGGTAGGTTCACCTGCCCATTTGTTATCCGGGTTCCCTATGGAGGCGGCATCCACGCACCTGAACATCATTCGGAAAGTCCAGAAGCCATTCTGGCTCATACGCCAGGGATTAAAGTTGTAATCCCCTCTACTCCCTATGAGACCAAGGGCCTTCTGCTCTCCTCAATCCGAAGCCCGGACCCCGTCATCTTTTTAGAACCCAAAAGAATCTATCGGGCGATTCGAGAAGAAGTTCCAGAAGGCGACTATACCATCCCTTTGGGTAAGGCGAGATTGGTTCAGGAAGGCAAGGATGTGACCGTCATTGCCTGGGGAGCAATGGTGAGAGAGGTTTTAAATGCGGCTGAGGAATTGAAAGTCGACAAGATCAATTTAGAGATTATCGATCTCAGAACGATCTCAGCCATGGATGTAGATTCAATCATCCATTCCGTTCGAAAGACAGGGAGAGTAGTCATTGTTCATGAGGCGCCAAAGACTTGTGGCCTGGGCGCGGAAATCATTGCCTTGATCAATGAAAAAGCCTTTTTATCACTTCAGGCGCCAATCGAAAGAGTAACGGGATTCGATATTCCAGTGCCCTTGTTGAAATCGGAGCACTACTACCTTCCGAATCCCAAAAGAATTGTAATGGCCGTAAAGAAGGTGTTGAACTTCTAAAAAATAAATTCGAAGCACGAAATCCGAATTTCGAAACAATATCAAAATTCAAATATCAAATGTTCAAAACCTAATTTTTCGTTTCGGATTTAGAATTTTGGTAATTGGGATTTGTTTCGGATTTCGATATTCGAATTTCGGATTTTTCAAAGGACCTTTTTAAAGCAAATTCCGAAATTTCTATCGAGAAGATTAAGTACTGGGGGTAAAAATATGGCTTACGAATTCAAGTTTCCTGATATTGGAGAAGGATTGACTGAAGGTGAGATTGTTCGCTGGCTGGTCAAAGAAGGCGATGAAGTGAAAGAAGGTCAACCCCTTGTTGAAGTCGAGACCGATAAAGCCCTTGCGGAAATACCTTCTCCTAAGACAGGAGTCATCTTAAAAATACTCGCCTGGGAGAAAGAGATTGTTAAAGTTGGGCAGGTGATTGTCATCTTCGGAGAGAAAGGGGAATCCCTTTCAACTCCACCCCAAAAGCCTAAGTCGGTTGGCGTTGTGGGTGAACTGGAGGAAGCGCCCGAAGAGATTTCCGTTACTGAAGCAAAGGCTGAACCAGTTAAACCTGCCTTTGTCAGTGAACATGCTCTGGCAACTCCTGCTGTGAGAGGTTTGGCAAAAGAACTGGGGGTTGATATCAATCAGGTGAAAGGAAGCGGACCCGAAGGCCGGGTTCTGGAAAAAGATGTTCGGCAATTTGCAGAGAGTAAAGAGAAACCTCCGGAGCCAGAAAAGAAAATCACCAAGGTTAAAAAATATGACCTCTATGGCTATGTAGATCGAATTCCTTTGAGGGGGGTGCGGCGATCCATTGCCAAGGCCATGGTCCGGTCAAAATATACTGCCCCTCATGTGACCGCCATGGATGAGGCGGATGTGACAGCCTTGTGGAAAATCAGAGAGAAGGAGAAAAAATCAGCAGAGAAGAAAGGGATTAAACTGACCATTCTTCCTTTCATCATTAAAGCTGTCATCGCAGGTTTGATGGAACACCCCTATCTCAACGCTTCATTGGATGATGAAAATGAGGAGATCATCCTGAAAAAGTATTTCAATATTGGCGTTGCCACCGATACTCCTGAAGGCCTAATGGTCCCTGTGGTAAAAAATGCAAAGGATAAGTCCATCCTTCAAATAGCGGATGAGTTAACGAAGTTGGTTGAGAAAGCGAGGAATCGAACGATTGACCTGGCTGACCTGAAAGGCGGGACATTCACCATATCCAACTACGGGGCATTAGGTGGAATCTATGCTACTCCGATCATCAACTATCCCGAGGTGGCCATCCTGGGTGTGGGGAAAATTAAAGATACACCCGTGGTGAAGAATAGTAAGTTAGTGGTTCGAAAAATTCTCAGCCTGGCTCTCTCCTTTGACCATCGAGTCGTGGATGGTGGCGAGGGAGCCCGGTTCCTCAATACGGTCATTGCACGGCTCGAAGACCCTGACCTCATTCTCCTGGAAACCTGAAGTTCCTAATAAAGCTTCTCACTGTTTCGGACAGGGCGTTCCACGAAGGGGGGTATCAATCAGGGCTTGTCTCAAATTTATTGGAGGACTTTGAAGTTGAGGCTTGTCAGGGTCTGCTCGCCTTCCCTGACTTCAGCTTTCCAGTTTCCAACATGTTGGGGTTGGAAGGTTAAGTAACTGTAAACTGACCAGGCAGGAGGTTTAACATCCATTTCTATTCGATGGTATTCTTTTCCCTCCAATAGCCAGACATGGGCAATCTTTCCCGGCTTTGGAGTCTTAATTCTTGTGAAGAAATAGCCCCTTTGATTATTTGAGTTAAAATCCAAAGCATTCCCTGTAAGGAACTGCCGGTCGTTGTCTTTTTCGATGTTTGTTCCTATGCCCGCCTCAAGGATTTCGCAACCGGAGGTAGGGTGTAAATCGACCTTCTTCGTTTCCCGCTCTACCCCATTCACTGGTTGGACCAGATCAGCGGGTGGTATTCCCTCTTCTCTCTGAGTAGCGGTAGCAGGCACGGCAGGAAGGAGCAGGGAAGCTACGGGTTTCTCTTCCGTGGAATCGTACATAAGATAAGTAACGAAGAATGATGTGATGAGAAAAGTTAAGATGATTAAAAAAGTGGGCGATAATGGGATGAGTCTCTTTTTTGAGGGTGGAGTCTCCGGCATCGATACAGGAGGTTCAGGCGGGAGAAGGCTTTTTAAATAATTTTCATATTGGGCAAGAATATCTTTCTCATCAAGAGTGAGATATCTGGCATAACTCTTTAAGTATCCTTTGACGTAAAGAGGGTGAGGGAGCAGTTCGTATTTTTCTTCTTCGATGGCCCTGAGATGATGTTCTTTGATTTTCGTGGATGAACAGATTTTCTCCAGCGGGATGTTCAATCTCTCTCTTTCTTGCTTCAAATATTTTCCAACAGGTTCTGTCATGGCCTATTCTGTTTATAAAACCGGTTGATTGCTGTTTAAATGCATTCGACCCTGAAGCGAATATCCTAAAATAATTTAAGCAATCGCTGTGCCAAATAACGTTAGTAATAACCTATTGGAATTTAACGGGTTTGTTAAGTGATGGTACTTAGATGTGGCATTTTTTTGCCAAATTTGCACATTTTGGTGACAATTTGTCGAGTTGTTTCCGTCTCTTTTCTATATGTTGGCTGTGAAGTTTTTTAAGAAATTTCTGATGGTAATGTCAAGTCTTTTGTGTCAGCAAGAGAAATGGGGTAGCTGTTCGTTGTTTAAGATTCTCATAGGTGAAGACAGAAAACAGAATACGTTCCATACTGGTTCGATCACTAAAGGTGCCCATGGG
>Ga0194125_10000211_pt1 | contig 92666 bp, 73 predicted proteins | sample TA2KigC250mmetaG_FD_148626 | JGI IMG/M metagenome (GOLD analysis project Ga0194125, IMG submission 148626) | Freshwater microbial communities from Lake Tanganyika, Tanzania - TA2015034 Kigoma Deep Cast 250m | ecosystem: Environmental > Aquatic > Freshwater > Lake | place: Tanzania: Lake...
ACCGCCGGAAGAAGCGTAAAAACGACAGGTCGCGGTGAGCCGTTCACGCCCCGCAAAACAATTGGGCCGCCCCCTTGCGGGGGCGGAAATGTCTCGTCGTCCTTTTCCGGCGTTCCCCTTCGGGAATCCTTCAACGGGGCCGCTCCACCGGGCGCGGAGACAGCGGCCCTTCCCCGGGACGGACCGCCCCCGGCTCTTCAGCCGTCGTGAATCTTTAACTTCAAGCGCCCGATTGGTCGCCCCCGCCCTCCCTCGATGCCCGTATCGTCGTGACATACGCCATTATTTAGATATATCAGTGATACCTATCAGTGATACCTATAAATACCACGCCGCCAATAGTGATACCGATGCCGCCACGAAACGATGCCGCCGAGAACCTCCTCCGCGAGCTCCTAAAATCGGACCTCCACCTGTCGGACAAGGCAACCTTCGTGGACAGGATGCCCGGCCCTGCCGCCGCAACGGAGCTCCGGCCCGATTACATCATCAAGGACGTCGACATCGATTACCTCGTCATGGTCAGCAATTACGCCACCGAACAGTCCATCGGCAGGCTGGCGCTGCTCAAACAGCTTCTGAAAGGCCCCGGGGAAAATACGAGATTTGTCCTCGCGGCAAAGAACATCCCGAAGATCATATCCGATATGGCGCTAAGAATCGGCGTAATCACGGTACAGCTCCCGTTGAACATCCAGGTCAACACGATCGACGACGGAGGCCGGATAACCACCGAAAACGCCTGGAAGGTCGTCACGGACATTCTCCGAAACGGGCTCACCTCCATCAAAGCCGTTTCCAGGAGGGCGAAAATCTCCTACGGCTGGGCGCACCGGATAACGAACCGGCTGATCTCCCGGGGCATCGCGGAGAGACTCAACGACCAGGTCCGCATCGCCGATCTGGACAAGCTTCTCAACGTCGCCGCGCTCGAAAGGCCGATGTCCTCGTTGATCAAGGAGACGGTCTGGACCGATTATTCTGAATCTATGGACGCGGCGACCGGGCTCACCCGCTTGCTGGACAGATCCGGCGTGCGCTTCGCCTTCACGGGGTTCACCGCCGCTTCCATCTACACCGGAGCGGCCATCCGTCACGACGCGGTCTACCTGTACATCCAGCAAGAGGAGGACATCCCCGCCCTGAAATCCGGGCGGTTGAAGGACCTGCACGGAATAAGAATACAGGTGTACATCCCCGACAGGAACGTGACAAAAGATTCGCGCATCGTCGGCGACGTACGGGTGGTCTCGGAAGGACAGGCCCTGCTGGACATGGCCGGCTTCGGCCGCTCCGGCGGAGACCTTGCCCGGGAAATGGCGAGAAGACATGGCTCCACCGTCGATAAGGGATGAATCGAGAAGCGAGCTTCTGGCGCTTTTCGACATCGTGAACGCCAGGGAGCGGGAGCTGGATCGGCCGACCACGCTGCTCATCGGCGGCTGGGCCGTTTACACCTACAACGCCTATTTCGGGTCGGTCGATATAGACATCGTCACAACGAGCGACATGAAACGCCGTCTGGCAACGATGCTGCGGAAGAGGGGTTTTCGCTATTACAAGGACGCTTTCGAGGACCGGCGCCTGTGCAGGCAGACCGCCGCCGGCCCTGTCCAGGTCGATTTCTTCAATTCGAGGACGCCTTACAATTTCGAGGGCCGGAAAGCGTCCATGAAATATGAAATCCTCTATGACGGCTTCGAGCGCAACCCCGTTGGCGGCGTGTCCGTTCCGGTTCCGTCCCGGACCGGCCTTCTCGTGACCAAGATGAAGGCGGCCTGGGACCGGGGATGGCGGCTTGAAAACGCCAAAAGCGCGGATCCCGAGTATGAGACTCGCAAGCTCGTCAAGGACAATTCCGATATAATCGCCCTGGCGGACCGGGAGAAAGGCGGAAAGACGCTCGACCTGAACTTGCTTGGCGGGTTGCTGGATCGCTACCAATTTCTAAAGGCCGTCTTGGAGCGCGTTCCGGCATCGACCGAAGCCGCGGAACTGTATGGCATCCCGCATGCGAAGGCCAAGACGATCATCGCGGAGCTCGTAGGCCTTCTCTGAACGGGCAGGAGCCCGGTAAACCGGCACACCGGGTGATCTCCCCATTCAATCGGAACAAAGAACCTCCTGATCCCCGAGTTCTCCGACGTCGTGTTCCCCATCGCCGGCCTCATCGCGATGTTCGTAATCGTGCGCAATGTCAACGGCCGCAAGAGGCGCAGGAAGGACGGGGCCGGTTGAGAGCCGAGGGGGGGCGCGACATTCATAAATATGAGCGCCGAAGCCCTTTTCCTGCGATAATGTTATATATATACAAACAGGTTAAATCATGGGATGGGACCAAAGTGAACCCTCAAAGTACAGCAGCCTGCCTGGTAGTCATCGGGCTCCTTGCTTCGGGGACGCTCCCCCTCCTCCAGCCCGCCGGCGGCTACAAGGTCACCGACTTTTCGGACGGCCAGTCCCAGAAAAAGATTCTATTCACCTCCGAGGTCGATACAGGGACTGTCACATTGTCGATTCCCCGGGCGACGAACCTCTCGGGGGCGCGGCTGGAGCTCTCGGCCGGGGCATCCTCGGCCACGGACAGCGTCAAGCGTTCCGATTTCTCCCAGGGCACCGCCACGAACCTTTCCCGGCAGGCCGGCCTGGCGCTCGTTCCGGTCGACAAGTGGTACAACGCCTCCTGGGCCTACCGGCTTCCGATGACGGTCGACTCCTCGTCGCGCTCCCGGGTCAACATCGCCGTGGAGACCTCGCTCAACCTGACCTCCGTCCTGGAGACTCTAGGCCGGCCCGGGGCCTCGCTGGACGGAGGATCCTTGCGGGTCGTCGAGTACGACAGCCAGGGCAATCCCGTGGTATTCAACGGCTCCCTTACAGGGCCAGAGGCTTACGAGGTCCCCCTGATCTGGGAAAGGGGCGCGGGATACACGGCGGACAGCAATGCCGTCGGCAAGCTCAGCTGGCTGGTCGGCGGCCAGACCCCGGCGAGCACGGTCAGGCGGTACTGCCTCTATTTCGACGAGACGGCGAACGGCGAGAAGCCGGCCGGAAAGGCGGAATTGAAATACTGGAACGATGTCGCCTTCTCCAACTGGGCGCCCTTCGAGAACAACGGGCTACTCTACATGAGCAGGGAACAGTGCCTCACGAAGACCGCTCCCGTCGCATTTCCGACGCATGCCTCGCTCGCGGTGAGCTCCGGGGACTTCAACGGCGACGGCTACAGCGACCTGGTCTTCGCAAACTGGTACAATGGCTCGTCGTACAGCATCCCCAGCGAGGCCTTCGCCGGCGGCCCGGACGGGATCGACAACATCACCGACTGGTACCTCCCCACCTGCGGCACCTACGGCCTGGGAATCGGGGATGTCAACTCCGACGGCATCGATGACATCGTCTTCCCGGGCTACAGAAGCGGGACGAACTATACGGTCGGCAGCCGTCTCTATTACGGCGGCCGAAACGGCCCCGACAATTCCACGCCAGTACTGTTCTACACGGAGGGCGCGACGGATGCCGCGGTCGCGGATGTCAACAAGGACGGACGGAACGACGTGGTATTCGCCTGCGCCTACAACGGCAGCTCGGGCAATGTAAACAGCTTCGTCTACCTCAACAGCGGCAACGGCTTCAGCTCCACCCCCGACATCCTGCTTCCCAGCCAGAACGCCTTCGCCGTCGAGGTCGCCGATCTGAACAAGGACGGCTGGCAGGACATCGTCCTCGCCAACCGCCGGAACACCAGCCTCTCGGGGTCGGCGCAGTTCAACATCGACAGCTTCATTTATTATGGAAGCCAGACGGGATTCAAATCGGCCCCGGATGTTCGGCTGCCTACCTACGGGGCCCTTGACGCCAAAATAGCCGACGTGTCCGGGGACGGCTGGCTCGATGTCCTCTTCGCCAACTACAATGACGGGATCACCTCCAACACCCTCAGCGCGGCGTACCTCGGCGGCCCCTCCGGTTTCACCCAGACCCCCGGCGCCTTCTTCCAGACCTCCTGGGCATATGGCGTGGACACCGGTGACATCGACAATGACGGGGACCCGGACGTGGCGTTCGCCAATTACTACGATGGTGTGACCACCGATATAAATAGCACATTGTTCCTTGGGCCATTCTACGGCGCCAAGCAACCCTCCGTCTTCCTTCCGACCCACGGCGCGAACGACGTCCACATATTCGATGCCGACCGCTACTACATGTCCAAGGACAAGAACCCGCCGGTTATTTCGACGGGCGAACCCGAAGGCCGCTTCGTCCCCACCGGCTCTTTCACATCCCCCGTCATCCCGGTCGACGAAACCGTCCTCTCCGCCTCCGCCGCCTGGACCTCCACGCTCCCCTCCCAGCCCGCCGGCTGCGCCGTGAACGTCTCCCTCTCCAACGACGCCGGCGCCACCTGGACCCGGGTCCAGCCCGGTGTCGGGATAAACTTCACGACCAGCGGCAAGTCCCTGCGCTACAAGGTCGACCTGTTCTCCGACCTGTTCGGCGTCGGCACCCCCGTCTTCCGGGACATAACGATAACCTACACGAAGGAGAGCTATCCCCACAACGTCACGCTCGACGTGAACGCCGACGGCAGCGTGGAGTGGTCCCGCCCCGGTAGGTTCAACGCCACGGCCGTGCTCGACGAAACCACCATGGGCCTGCGCACTCTCCTCGAGCAGATAGTGCCCCGCACCGGCTCGGGCAACTTCACGGTCTCTTTCAAGTTCACCTCCGAGCGCCCGGGAATCCTGCGCGTCTTCGGGGTGAACATAACCGGCAACTACAGGCCCGAGGTCATCCAGGAGCTGCCCGACTTCGTCATGACCGAGAACATCCCGCTCCCCAACGCCTTCAACGTCAAAAACTACTTCCGCCACCTCGACGAGGACCCGCTCCAGTACACCACGCGCGGCAACCGCAACGTGTTCCTGAACATCTCCGGGAACGGCTCGGTGGCCATAGGCACCACGCCCAACTGGCATGGCATCGAGACCTTCTTGCTCCGGGCCACCGACGATGCAGGCGAGTGGGCCGAGCTGGAGGTCAACGTCGAGGTCCGCCATGTCCTCCAGCCGCCGCGCTTCATAGCGGCGATGCCCGACATCACCGTCGAGGAGGGGGACACGGTATTCTCCGCATTCAACCTCTTGGACTACGTCTTCGACCCGGACAATCCCAAGACCTCGCTCATCTTCTCGGTCGCCGACATCTCCAACCCCAACGTCTCCGTCTCGATGGACATCAACGACAACATAGAGGTGCGGTCGAAGGCGGGCTGGGACGGCGTCGCCGTTGTGAAGATCAAGGTCTCCGACGGCGAGCTCAGCGCCATCGCCCCGTTCAACGTCACGGTCGTGCGCCACAACCGGCCGCCGCTCATAGCCAACCTCCCGCCGGTCCAGCTCGAGCAGGACGGTATTTTGGACCGGTCGTTCAACATCCTGAACTTCACCACCGACACCGACACCCCGAGGGAGAACCTGACCTTCAAGATAGACGACAACACCAATCCCAAGTCGGGCGTGTCGATAACCCCCGACGGCTGGGTCAACATCCGCCCCGACAAGGGCTGGTCCGGCACGGCCCTCGTCGTGGTCAACGTGAGCGACGGGGAGTTCGGCGTGCGGGCGTCGTTCACCGTGACCGTCACGCCCAGGGCCGTGGCCCCGGCGCCGGTGACCACCACGGACAGCACGATGGTCAACATCCTGATACTGCTCGTGATAGTGCTCATAGTGATATTCGTGGCCGACATGGGAATGCGGTTCCGGCGGCCCGGCCACCCGCCGGCGCAGACGGCGGCCGCCCCCCCCGAGGCCCGGGCTCCGAGGATCGCGCCTCCGGTACGGAAGATGAAGGCCAGGCCCGCCGGTCGGCCTGCGGAGGAAGAAGCGGCGGTCTTTACCGGCGCACAGGCGGCCCTCTCCCGCGAGCCCTCTCCAGGACCCGCCCCGCTCGACGTCCAGCCGCTCTCCAAGACCCCGGAGATTCCCGTTGGCGGCCCCGAGCCCCAGGCCCGGCCTATGCCTCCCTCCGGGCCGGTGGCTACAGGGCCGGAACCCCAGTACGAGTTCGCGTCGGTGGAGACCGTACCCGCCGAAGCCCCGGGCGGGATGGCCCCGATGCCGTCCTCTCAAGAGGTGCCCCCCGAATCAGTGCCCGATCTAACGGCTCCCGCCCAGGGGCCCGAGGGGGCGCCGGGCGAACCGGAGACGATGGAGATGGATGCGCCGGCCCCATCCCAATCCCAGCCGGAAGGCACCTACGCTCCCACAGGTTATTATGCCGCGGAGGCCCCCGCGCCCGAGATAGGCGCCGGCGAGGTGGAGCAGCCCCCGCAGAGCGCGGCCTCGCTCCTGGCGGCCCTCCAGAGGCCCGTCCCGAAGCTCGAGCCCGGCGAGCAGGCCGCGGCCGCTCCCGCCGACGCGCCTGCCCCGGCGGGGACCGCCCCCGCGGTACCGCCGCCCGATTCCGCCGACCTCGGCGCCCGCGTGGAGGCGGCCCTGGTCTCCAAGGGCACCGAGAGCGAGCACGCCGCCGCCGAGGTGGAGCAGAAGGACGTGAGGCCCATCACCCGGGTCCGGTGCGCCGGCTGCCGCTCCGCGATACCCATCTTCAGCGCCCAGAGGCCCCTGGTCGTCACCTGCCCCCAGTGCGGGCGGATGGGAATGCTGAAGTGAGCGATCGGTGAAAGGCAGCAGGGCAGCAAGGGAGCAAGGCAGCAAGGGAGCAGGGCAGCAAGGGAGCAGGGCAGCAAGGCAGCAGGGCAGCAAGGGAGCAAGGCAGCAAGGCAGCAGGGCAGCAAGGGAGCAAGGCAGCAAGGGGACGGCCGTCGTCCCTTGCTGCCTTGCTGCCTTTCTGCCTTCCTGCCTTTCCCTTGCGCCTTGCGCCTTCCCCCTATTTCAGAAAGACCCCCCGCCCCTTCTCCGTGAGCTCCAGGGTCTTGGTCCGACCCGATGTGTTGAGCGCGATGTAACCGCCGCGGGAGGCCAAGCGGGCGCGCTTGCGCGCCGTGGGCTTGCTCAGGCCCAGGGCCTCCCCCATCTCGGTCAGCGAAGGCCGCTCGCCGAGGATGCTCCTCTGGTATACGTACCGGAGCACTTCCATGAGTTCCGGGGGAAGCGAGGGCGCGCTGCGCTGCTGCATCTCGGAGGTCTCCTTCTCGAACGCGCGGAGCCGCCGCGGGTCCTGCGTGGCGGGGTCGAGGCTCAGGATGACGATGTGCCCCATGAGGTAGGCCGCCTCCCCGAGCCGCTGGACGAGCCCCAGCGCGCTCCGGTGGCCGTTGCGGGAGATGAGGTAGTCCAGCCGGTCGACCAGGACGGCGTGGTTGGGCGGCAGGGACTCCAGCCACTGCAGGATGCTCTCCGGCCTGGGAGGCAGCGAATCCGGATGCCCCCGCTCGGAGAACCAGATGCACCCGAACTGGGCCTCCGGTTCCCGGGCGAGCCTCCTCGGGGGCGTCCTGGAAAGGACCGTCCCGCGGTAGCCTGCCCTCAGCAGGTCCCGGAAGGCCTCCAGGGACAAGACCGGCGCCGCCTCCTTCACGAGGTAGACGGTTCCCTCCTCAAGGCGGTAGGACATCAGACGGCCTCTCATCTGCCTCTGGGTGTTCCTCCGCTCGGTCACGTCGCGCAGGATGACCACTATGCCCGCGGCACCTCCATCGGGTGCCGGCATGAGGGTGGTGCTTACCTCCATCGGGACGAGCCTCCCGCCCCTGCCGGCGACCGTGAGATCCACATCGTGGACGCTGCCCCGGCGGGCGGTCTCCTCCAGCAGCAGCTGCCACTTCCTCCGGTCGGGGGGGTGGAGGGCGCCGGCGAAGTCCCGCCCGGCGGGAGGGACCGCCCATCCCAGGAGCTCCGAGGCCGCCACGTTGGAGAAGGTGACCTTTCCCGCCGGGTCCAGCATGAGGATGCACTCCCGCACGAGCCGCACGGCCGTGGAGAGCTTGACCAGCTCGGCTTCAGCCAGCCGCCGCCTGGTGACATCGAGCGAGACGTGGGCCAGGAGGGGCGGCGGCCCCCCCCGGGCGCCGGGCAGGGGGAATATCCGGGCGTTGACGATCACCTGCCTGCCGTCCGCTACGTTGCGGTACTCCAGCTCGCCCTCCCAGGGCCTGCCTGCCGCAACGCAAGGGAGCACCTCCTCGGAGATCCGCCGCTTCATGTCCGGCGGGAGCACCCGCGAGAGCTCCACGCGGCCGATGTCCTCAGGCCTGAGGCCGGTCAGGCGCATACCGGCCTCGTTGAGGTAGACCAGCCGGCCATCGATGGTGCCAAGGGCCACGAGCTCGTCCGAGGCCCGGACAACCGCGGCGAGCCTGTCGAGCTCCTCCTGCGCGATGACGCGGGTGGTGATGTCTTGGATTATGGCGCTGTAGCCGGTGACCACCCCGTCGATCACCAGGGCGGTCGGCGAGGTGATGCAGTGGACCACGCGCCCGTCCTTGCGGACGAACCGGAACTCGAAGGCCGGGCCGTCGCGCCCCCCGTGGAGGATATCCTGCGCTGTCACAAGGGCCCTTTCCAGGTCCCCGGGGGGAATGAACTCCGGGAAGCGGCGACCCAAGAGCTCCTCCTCGGAGTAGCCGCTCAACCTGCACAGGGCCTCGTTGACGAAGGTCAGGTTGCCGTCGGGGTCGGTGGTCGCCACCCCGGCGGCGGCCTTGTCGACGAGGTCCCGGAATGCCTGCACGCTCGCCCGGAAGGACCTCTCCGACAGGCGCCGTTCGGTGACGTCCTCCAGTGCCGCGACGATGAGCGGCCGGTCTCCGGCCGGCCCGGGCAGGAGCGAGGCGGCCACCCGGCACCAGCGGAGCTCCCACCCCCTCCGGATGAGCCTGAGCTCCGCCCGGAACTGCGTGGCGTTGCCGGTCCTCATCCCGCCCGAGGCGGTCCGGAGCTTCTCGCGGTCCTCCGGGTGGACGAAATCGTAAAGACCGAGCCGGCGGAGCTCATCCCCGCCGCAGCCCAGCAACCGCTCGAGGGCCGGGTTCGTTTCCAGGAAGCAGCAGTCGGTATCGAGGATGGCCAGGCCGGTCGCGGCGCGCTCGAACGCTGCCCGGAACAGGCCGTCCGGCCCCCGGAAGGGCTCCCGGGCGGTGTCGGGCCTCAGGTCACCCATTTCGGCCCAGACCGGAGATATCCGGGACGGTGCCCGCCGTGCCGCCCCATCGCCGGCGGCACCTTCCCTGGCATCTTCCGCAGGCGCCTCTCCAGCTCCTTCCGTCAGGGGCCAGCCCCCTTCGCGCGCGGCCGTCCCGGGGCGTCAACCGATGAAAGAAACGTGCGGGCATCTCCCATGATGTGACGCTCCCCTTGCAGGAGCCTGATGCACCAACCGGGTTATGGATATTAATAGATTGTGAAAAATACGGTGAAAGACAGTGAAAAGGTGGCACCCCGCCGACGTCGGCGCGCCCGGGGGGACCCGTGGACGACCTCGCAGCAGCGGCGCCCGACGATTCCCTCCCGGGCCCTCCCGAAGATACGAGACATCGCCCTGTTGCAGGTCAGTATGACGGACTCCCTGTCAAGCAGGCAGATCCCGTCCGCGAGGCTGTCGAAGGTGGCCTGCCACTCCCGGGACGCGCGCTCCGGTGCATCGGCGGCCGGCCCCCCGGAACGGCCATGCTACCTCCCCCGTCCGTCCCGCGCCCGCTTCCCGGCGGGCCGCTTCTTGCGTTTCGCCGGCGGCCCGGACCGCTTTGCGGCCCGGACCATGCGGACGACCTTCACGGGCCCCCGGGCCTTCCCCTCCCGGCGGGGCAAGAGCATCAGGGCGACTCCCGCCGCGCAGAGCGCCACGCCGCCGGCGATCGCCAGCCATTGCATCGCACCGATGTCCCCGGCCGAGAACCCGGCGCCGCGGAGGGCGTCCCAGTACAGCCCTGCGAACGCCCCGGCCAGCCCGGAGGCAGAGAGCGCCATCCCGCTCCAAAGCCGCAAGGGCCATGCGGACAGGGCCATTATCCATCGCCTCCTAGGCCTTCCGGGGGCGCCGGTGCCGTGTCCTCCTGACCAGGAAGAACGCGCCCGAGACGCCCAGAAGCGGCACCAGGACCTCCCGGAACTCGGGCGCGTGGAGCGGGCCGTCGCCGGTGCTCCGGGGGGCCCCCGTCTCGTCGAGGGCGGGCTGGAGCTCCCCGGGCAACGCCCGGCCCCCGCCGCCGCGCAGGTCCAGCCCCAGCCTGTCGCCGCCGTCCCTTGCCGACCTCCAGTCCGTCGTGTAATAGTAGACGCTGATGTTCCCCGCCGGAGAGCCGAGCTCGCCGAGCGCCACCGCCGCCTCCAGGGCCGACCGATCCGTGGCCGCGACCACGTCGGAGCCGGCGCCCCAGCTCCATGCCTGCCGGTCCGTGCCGCCGGTGAACGGCAGGACCTTGCTCGCGGTGATGCGCCCGCCCTGGCCGGTCACCCTGACCAGCCGCTCCGCGCCCACCGGAAGGCCCCCGCCCGAGTACCCCGTGGCGGCGTCCGCATCCGTGTCGACGAAAACGAAGAGGGCGTCCTCGCCGGCGAGCACCGGGAGCGTCACCGGCCCGCCGCCGCCACCGCCGCCGCCGGAGGGCCGAAGCTTCGATTCGGGAACGCTCTCCCCGCCCATCATCCGGCCGTCCACCCGGGCCATGAGGCAGAGCGAGCCCGAGTCGTTGGTCAGCCTGAAATCGACCAGGTCGATGTCCGGGTCGCTGACGTCCCCCCTCGGGTCGGGGTGGGCCGGCACCGCGTCCCAGTCGGAGAATGCCCCGTCGATGGAGATGCGCGCCAGCCCCGAACCGACGTAGGTGGGCCGGAGGGTCCCGGCATTGACCGTCACCGCGCCGGTGTCTGCGCCGACGTCCTGGGGGGAGAGCATGGAGAGCCCGATCGCCCTCCCCTGGCGGGAGTCCGACGGGAGGTCCGTACGCACGGAGAGCGTGAGCGTCTCCCCGGCGCCCACCTTGAGCGGGTCCCGGGGGCGGAAGGTGACGCTGCCGCCGTTGATGGTGCCCTGCGTCCCGGGAATCTCCTGCCCGGAGGAGGTGAAGAGGGCCATCCGGCCGATGTCGGTCGAGGTCGTCCCCGGGTTGGCCCAAGCCCGCAGCGACGAGACGGTGGAGGCCCCGCCCGAGGAGACGAGCTCCACGCCGAGGAGCTCCACGCCGGACTGCCCCGGCGAGGCCGAGACCGGCCCGGCCTGCCGCCAGGAGACCGAAAGCGAGCTCTTGCCGGGCGACATCACGCGGCCGAAGTCCTCGGAGCCGGCGCCGTCCTTCACGTATGCCTGGACGTTCAGCCGCGCGGACCCGCCCAGGTCCGAAAGCGGCGACTGGACCTCGAGCTCGTTCCCGGAGGCGGCCGCCCTCACGGAGCCCGAGGCCGCCCGGGAGTTCCAGTCGTTGGCCGGCCGCCCGCCGTCCGCCGGGAACCTGTAAAGGCCGGCGGCGGACACGCGCCCGTCGTAGCCGTCAACGACGATGACATACTCGGCACCGACGCTGCCGGCGGAATAGCCCGTGGCGTCGCTCCGGTCGGAGTCGATGAACAGGCACACTGTGTCCACGCCGTTCTGGCGCCCGCCGAGCATCCGGTCGCCGGTCCTCACGTAGAACGAGACCGACGTGCCGTCCGCAGCGACGGCCGTCTCGGTGATGTCCGTCTCCGGGTTGGTGGCGTCGCCGGCCGAATCCGGGATCCGCTTGACGCCCGACCAGTCCGAGAACGCCCCGTCGACGCGGACGCCCTTCTCGGTCGAGGCCAGCAAGAGGTAGCCGACGGCGAAGGCCAGAAGGAGCGACGCGACGACCGCCGCCGCCACCCAGCCGGCCCGGGCGCGTTTCGGCAAAGGCCGCTCGTCGAGCGCCATCCCGTTGCCGTCGACGGCGCCGCGGCCGTTGGCGGGCCCGCGGCCGTTGACCATGCCGCGCCTTCTGCCGTTCACCATCCCGTTGCCGTTGATGAGCCCGCGGCCGTTGACCATGCCGGGCCTCCGGCCGTTGACGAAGCCTTTGCCGTTGGTGAGGCCGCGGCCGTTGACCATGCCGGGCCTCCGGCCGTTGACGAAGCCTTTGCCGTCGGCGAGGCCGCGGCCGTTGACCAGGCCGTTGCCGTTGGTCAGCCCCCTGCCGTTGGTCAGGCCCCCCCTGTTCTTGAGGGCCGCCTCCGCGCGGCGGGGTGCTCCATCCCCGGCCCGCAGGGGCTTACGGGCCTTCGGCCTCCTGGGGACCTTCCTCACCGCGGTCTCGATCCGGGGCCGCGGCGCCTCCTTCCCGGCATCGACGAGCTCGGCCTCGGCGACCGGTATCTCGGAGGGCGGCACCGCCTCCGCCGTCGGCAAAGGTGCCGGAGGCCCTTCAGGCCCGACCGGGACCGCCTCCCACCTCTCGGGCTCGGGCACCTTGCGGAGCGGCATCGTCGGGGCGGGCGGCGGAGTTCTCACGGGGGTGATGATGCGTTCGCCGTCATCGGACCCGCCCCGCTTCTTCCCGCCTTCCATCCTGCCACCTCTGCCCGCCGGAAGCGGTCGCGGTCATTTCCGGGGCGACACCTCCGGCGACCCGTCACGGGTTTCTGACGGATAATGATATAGGGGGGCCCCGTATAAATATATTGTCCGTCGGGGGCCGAACGCCCCGGCGCCGACGGTGGAACCGGCGCCCGCCCCCGTCCCCCTCTCGGCGGGGCGCGATCACGCAGCGAATCCGCCAAGTGACCTGTCCGGTCATCATTGCCGCTTGCGCGGCAACAAAGCCCGGTCAGGTCACTGACGGTGCCGGGGGCGGAAAAAAAGGCGCAAGGCGCAAGGGACGACGAGAGGGCAGAGGACAGAGGGCAGAAGAAACGGGACCCCCCGTTCCCTGTCCTCTGTTCCCTGCCCTCTGTCCTCTCGTCGTCCCTTGCGCCCTGCGCCTTGAATCGAGGTGAAACTCCTGCCGTGAATGTGAAAAAACCGGGCACAACGGCGTCCGCCCGGGCGCCGCCGCGAGGCGCCCAGAAGCAGACCGGAAGATGCTTTGAGCGGCGCCGAGGCGGGCGGCGCCGTTGTGCGCGTGATATCGTACGGCCGGGGGCATCACTCCACGGTGTGGAACCCGTTGGCGAGCACGAACCCGTCCCCCGACGGGGACAGCTCGTCGATGCGGGCGAAGATCAGGCCCCGGCCGTTCTGTATCGTGACCTCCTCGAAGCCGCCGGCGAGGCGCAGCTGGTGGACGCCCTTGATGTGTCCCAGGGGGGCGCCCCTGTCGTCGCAGACCGGACGGCCCAGAAGGTCCCTCGGACCGATCTCCTGCATTGCGATTGTACTATGCGACGCCGCCGTATTAATAGCTTTTCTCTCATGACGCGAGCGGCCGCGGCCGCGCGAGGCGGCCCCGCTACCGGTGCACTGCCCGCCCACCAGTGACATCGGGCAGTCAGATTGCCGCGCGTTTCCCGTCGGACCAATCCCGGTCACTCACGCCCCGGCGAGCCACCGGCCCTCGACGCGCAGCCTCGCCGGCGGCACGGAAAGCGCCGTACCGAGAAGTTGCGCCTTCCCGTCGGGAAGAACCGCGAAGGTGTAGATGCCCAGCCCGGAGAGCTCGCCGAAGAAGCCGGAGCAGAACCTCCTCACGACGTCGGCCCCGTTGTAGAACTCCATCGCCGCCAGGTCGTCGATGAGGACGAAGTGCTCCTCGCCGCCGTAGCGCGCCGCCACCTTCTGGAGGGCGGCCCTCACGGAGGCGGCGATGCGGTCCGGCTCGAAGGCCGAAAGCACCGTGACGTCCCCGGCGGTCGGTCCGGCGCGGTCGCCCCCGGCCCCGCCCGCCGTCCCATCGTCCGTCGCTTTGGGCGGAGAGGCCGCCACCTCTATGTAATGCGGCGGGTGCGCGGTGACCGCCCTCCTGGAGAGGGCCTGCCGGTACATCTGCGCCGGCCGGGAGACCGCCACCACCACTCCGTCCATGTCGTAGTCGCAAAGCAGGAAACCCAGCACCGCCAACGCGGCCTTGAACGAGAACGGGCCGTCGGCGGAGATGTGGGTGAAGCCCCCGCCGGCCTCCTGGAGCGCCGCCAGGCGGTCGTGCACCGCCGCGGCGAGCTCGGGGTCGCGGCGCGCCGGCGGGGGCGGCGCCTCCGGCGCCCTTCCCTCGGCGCGGTCGAAGCAGCGGAACGCCTCCTCGAACCGGCCCAGCTTGCCCAGGGCCACGCCCAGGCTCCTCCAGGCGGTCCGGAGGCCGGGGTCGATTTTCACCGCGCGCTCGAATGCCGCCACGGCCTCATCGGTGCGGTGGAGGACCATCAGGCACATCCCGGCCTCGGCGTGCGCGGCGGCGGCGCCCGGGAGCGCGGCGGCGAAGGCCTGCGCGGCGGCGTGCGCCTCCTCGGCGCGGTCCAGCCGGCGCAGCAGGCCGCACCTCCTCTGCCACGCCGCCGAATGCCCCGGATCTGCCCGGGTGGCCGCGTCGTACCATCCCAGGGCACCGCCCGGGTCGCCCGAGCGCTCGGCCCTCTCGCCGAGGTCGAACAAGGCCTGCGCGCGCGTCCGGTCCCCCTGCATGCCACCAACCTCCGGGCCGGTCCACGGGCTGGCCCCGGGGGGCCGCCCGACCCGGCCCTCAGTCCATCAGCCACTCGTCGGGTATCTCGACCCCCAGGTTGAAGAAGGCGGTGGCGCCCGGGCCGAGGGCGGGCAGCGAGTCGCGGCCGGCCAGGGCGATGAAGCGCATGGAGGGGTACTGCATGAGCATCATCGCCACGTGCCCGAAGCAGGCGTCGATGCCCTTGGGGCCGTTGTACGCCGCGAGCGACGAGAGGTTGTCCACCAAGAGGAAGCGCATCGCCCTGAGCTCGGCGTCGAGGGGCGGGCCCGAGCGGGGGTCCCGGATCCGGTTCAGGAGCTCTCCGATGAACACCGCCGGGGAGAAGATGCCCTTGGCGATGAAGAGCCTCTTCCCGGCCGGCTCCATCTCCGTGGAGGCCTCCCCGGGCCCGGCCACGTTGTGCCTGGAGAGGATCGTCAGCACGTGCTTGTCCGGGCGGTCGATGGTGACGTATATGCCGCGCTCCTTCCTCTCCGATATCAGTATCTTGGCGACCGCAAGGTCCATCCTCGTCACGGACTGGGCGCGCATCGTGACCAGGAGCTTGCGGACCGCGGGGGGGGAGTCGAGCGCGCCCCTGAGCCGCTGCATCACCGCCTCGTTCTGCCGGGTCATGCGGTACCCCCGGACAGCGGCTACTTGAGCCCGACCGTGACGGTAATGCCGTCCCTGGAGACGTCCATGAGGTGCTGGCCGGTGGTGTGCTGCGTGCCCCTCATCTTCAATATCTCCAGGTACTTGCGCCGGGTGCCCTCCGAGGTCAGCCCGAGCGACAGCAGCACGACCGTGTCCACGATGTAGGATATCTCGACGGGATAGGGCTCCTGGGGGAGCACCTCCCCGGTGAGTATCGACACCGCCCTCCAGTTCTTGAGGTGGTTGGCGAGGTCGTAGAGGAACATGCGGTAGTCGCCCTTTATCATGTTGCCTATGACGGAGATGGGGTCGATGACTATGCGCTGGGGCATGTACTCGGCGATGTTGTCGTCGATGAACTTGAGCAGCTTGTCCGGGTCCCGGTCCTTGCGGAGCGTCGGGCCCAGGTCGACGTACCGTATCTGCTTGCCAAAGGTGTCCTTGTCCAGGAAACTGAAGTGCGTGACGAAGCGGAGCATCCACTGCGTGGGCTCGCTGAGCGTCGTGAAGAAGATGCCCTGCTCGCCGTCCTTGACGCCGCGCGCCAGAAACTGCAGCGCGAACGTCGTCTTGCCGGTGCCGGCGCTCCCCGCGACGAGCACGGTGGACGGGAACGCGAACCCGCCCTGCATCATCTCGTCCATCCCGTTTATCCCGGACCTCACCCTCTCGAGAGTCTCCCCGACCATGTTCTCACCGTCGCCCAGTAGCCATTGCCCCTTTCGACCGAAACAGACCAGCCATCCTAATCCCACCCGCGGATAAATAACTTCTGGACCGTGAGCCTGCGCACATCACAGCGGCACCTCCCTGCCGCCCAGCCGCATGACGATGTCGTAGAGCTCCGGCGTGGAGCCCTTGTCCATCACGAAGATGGACTTGAACCCCGCGTCGCCGCCGCCGAGCGTCGTGAGGGCGCCCACGATCCGCTCCACGCAGGGGTTGGTCATGTAGGGCCGCAGCGCCCCGAGGTTGTCCACCACGACGAACCCCTTCCGGCCCCCGGCGACCTTCTCGGAGTGGCAGGAGACGAACTCCGAGAAGAGGTTGACGCAGAAGGGCGAGCTGAAGAGCTCGAGCTTGCCCTCCTGGTCGAAGCTCTCGCCGGAGATGTTGGTCACGGCGTCCAGGTAGAGCAGCCGGTCCTGCGGGATGCCCTGGTGCTCGAGCAGGCGGCTGAGGAACGCCGAGGGCCGGTCCACCGAGAAGACAACGCCCGCCTCCTCCCGCTCGGTTATCAGGTGGCGGAGGATGTCCACGAGCACCCGCGTCATCTGGGTGCACTTTACGTCCAGCACGAGGACGCCCCCGGCACCGGAGGCCGCCTCCCGGAAGGCGGCCGCGGACGCCATCACAGCCACTCCTCCCTCACCGGGAGCTCCCGGTCGCAGCGCCCCCGGAGGAACGCGCACAGCTCGGGGTTGGAGCCGGGGTCAACCACGAAGACGGTCCTCATCGCCGTGTACCGCCTGACGAGGCCTCCGAGCCCCTCCAGGATCCGTTTGGCCTTCTCCGTCGGGAGGTACTGGGTCATCACCTGGACGTTGTCCAGGAGGATGAAGCCCAGCTCCTCCATCTTGACGAAGTGCTTCTGGACCCCCTCGGCGAGGTAGGCCCGGCTGAAGAGGTCGTCCAGGAGGGGCAGGGTGAAGCCGTCGGCCAGAAACCTCACCTGGCTGTCCTCGGCCCTCTGGCCGGTGAGCCGGGAAATGGCGTCGATGTAGATGAGCCCGTCCTGGGGCACGCCCAGCGCCTTGAGGCTGTGCTGGGTGTAGCCGTGGGGGCGGTCTATCGAGACGTAGATGCCCCTCTCCCCGCGGCCCTGAAGGAATAGCCGGAGCAGCAGGATGTTGAGCTTCAGTATCTTCGTGAAGCGGCAGGTGAACAGGAACCTCGCCCCCGGCCTGGCCGAGGAGAACTCGCCGGTCAGGAACTCGTCCAGCCCGGCCGTTGGCGCTCCCTTGGAATCGTCTTCAGGCATGCTCATGGACCTTTCCGGTGGGGTCTCGCTGCGTTCTTCGTATCGGTATTGCCGACCGCCGGATATATTCTTTACCTCCCGGCCCCCGACAGCGGGCCCGATGCGCGGTGCCGTCCACCGTCGGGAACGGGCGTCACCGCCGGGGAGACGCGCCATCTCCCAGTGACCCGTCGGCGAAAATTCGCCCGGGCCCAGTGACATCCTCCGTCGGCGCGCTCCGGCCGCCACCGATGCATTCCGCAAGACGAAACCAATATGATGCGCCCCGACAAATCCCTACCCGTGGCGGAGAAGGGGCTCGGCTCCCCGCTGGTGCGCAACGCCGCGCTGTTCGTGGTCTCCATGCTGCTCGTGGTGGGCTTCTGGGGCCACGCCAACTTCTACAGCCTGGGCTTCATGCCCCTGGTATTCGTCGGCGGAGCGGTCACGTTCGTGACGCTCAAGCTCATCATGTGGGCCAACGGCTCCCTGGGCTGGGGCCGCCGCTCCGCCGGCACGCTGCTCTTCCCGCCCGGTGACGTGAAGCTCGTGCAGTACTGCGCCAAGACAGTCACCGTGCGCCCGCTGCGCAGGACGAGGATGAGGGCCGGGAGCGTCTACGACGCCAAGCTCTCGGTGGTGTCCGACCGGGCGTTCGCGAGGCTTCTCGTCACGGACGTCTACCGCCGGCGCCTCGGGCAGCTCACCGACGAGGAGGCGGCGCGCGACGGCGCCGGCTCCCTCGACGAGTTCCGCAGAAGATGGGCGGCCGCCTACGGACGCTGGGACCCCTCCGAGATCGTGCGCGTGATAGAGTTCCGGCCCCTGGGGCTCTCCAGGACGGAGTGAGCGTGCAGGAGCTCTCGCCCGTGGGGGACCTTCTGGAGCAGTGGCTGCTCCTGCCCTTGTTCGCCGACTTGGGCATGATGGCGCTCGTTCTGCGCAACGTGCGCAACCGCACCGGTTACGCGCTGGCGGCGCTCCTGGGGCTCCTCGCCGCCCAGGCCGCCGCCTCCACATGGCCGGGCGCGCCGGGAGCCCGGGAGACCCTCTCCGCCGGCGTCCCGCTCGTCCCGGCGGCCCTGGCGGTCTTCACTTTCTCCTATGCCGGGGGCAGGCGCCTTTCGGAGAACCGCCACCGGCTGGCGGCCGCAATAGTCCTGCCGGCGGGCCTCATGGCCGCCTTCGCCGCCGCGGCGGGGGTGCCGGCGGCCGACCCGGCCATCAACTGGTTCGCGCTGGCGCTCCTGGGCGGCACCGCGGCGCTCCTTGGGCTCACGGGGGCATGGGGCTCTCTCTCCGGGAGCGAGCCGGCGACGTTCCTCGCCGCCTTCCTGCTCCTTTGCGGGTTCGGGCCGGTCTACGGGCTGGCGCTGCCGGCGGCGGGACTGGACCTTCGGGCGCTGCCCTACGCCGCCGCCGGAGCCGGGGCGCTCCTGACCATGGCGACGGTCAGGTACAAGGCCTTCTCGGAGGAGCCGAGGGAGGAGGGCTCCCTCCCGGGCGGGAGGCCGCTCGAGCCGGGGCTCTATTACTCCGGGAGCGTTGACGCGGCCCGGGCGCGCTCGGCCTTCATCGACGCGGTCCGCCACGGCGCCCCGGGCGCGGCCTTCACGCGGACGCACCCGGCGGCGTGGCGCCGTCGGACCGGGCTCGGGCGCGTGCCGGTCATCTGGCTCGCCCAGTCCTCCTACGAGCGCAGCCTCCCTCCGGGCGACGTCGGTGTCCTCTCGCACACCCTGCGCGACATGGGGGAGCAGCGCCCCGGGTGCGCGGTCCTCATCGAGGACGTGGACTACCTCGTGGCCAACGCCGGACACTACCGGACGGTGGACGTCCTCGGGGAGGTGCGGGAGCTCGCCGGACGGACCTCCATGGCGGTGCTCTTGAGCTCGGAGCTCCTCACCGACGAGGAACGCGGCGACCTGCGCAGGCTGGGCGCCCGGCCGCTCCCGCGGGACGGCCCGGCCGCCGAGCTGGCCTGAGGCGAAGTGCCCCGACGCGGAGGGCCGGCTCCTCCTATTCGGGTCACTGGATGAGGCCGCAATCCCTGTCCGCCTGTCTATCCGAGACAAAAAATATATCCGAGGGCTGGACGGATTCATAGGGCGGGATGCTTGCCGCCACCCCGGTCGTCATCGGATTCATGGGGACGACCATGCTGCTCTCGCTCTATGCCTTCCTGAGGCTCTCCCGCTCGGCGCCCGCTCCCGCCCGCCTCATGGCTTCGGCGGTGCTCGGCCTGCTGGTGCTCACTGCGGCCGTGTTCCTCCTCTCCTATGCGGAAGTGCCCCCGGCGGCGATGACCGCGGTCGCCGTCGCCCCCCAGCTGGTGTCGATTTGGGTCGCCGCCCTCCTCTTGCACCTCCTTGTCCTCTTCCGGCGGGACGATCGCCGGTGGCTGCCCGCGTGGCTGTCGGCGCTGGTTTCGTCCCCGGCGGTCTTCATCACGGCCCTCGTCGCCGGGGTCGCGGTCGCCATTCCGGGGAGGCTGTCGCCGATGAGGTCCGGCGACTCCTTCCAGGCGGACTTCGGTGAACTGGGGCCCGTGATAGCTGCGGCCGGGACGTTCTACCTGGCCTGCTCCCTGGCGGTGCTGGCCGCGCTCATCAGGTCCGGCCGGGCCGGCGCCCGCCGCGAGCTCGGGCTGATGTTCGCCTTCCAGGCGCTGACCCTGCTGGATGCCCCGCTCGTGATGTGGCCCCTGCCCGGCCTCCCCCGGGTGGCGGTGCCTCTCCTTTTCCAGTCGCTGACGGGCATCGCCCTCGCCTACGCCGTGATAAGGGAGTGCCCGCTCATCGTGCCGCGCCGCGAGGAGCGGGTCCAGGGGCCGGCGCCCCGCCCGAGGTTCGCGCCGGGGACGATGCACCTGTATGTCCAGTGCGACCGGCGCGCCGCCCGCCGGGCCTTCTCCTCGATGGTGAGGGGCGGCGCCCAGGGGCTGTGGGTGACGCGCCAGGGCCCGAAGGACCGCCGCAGCGAATACGGCCTGGTCGCCACGCCTTTCGTGTGGCTGACCTCGGCAAGCGTCGAGGGCGAGCTGTGCATCGGGCCCGCCGACACATCCCGCCTGAGCCGGGCCCTCTTGGATTTCCTGTCGGCGGCGCGGGACGGCATCGTTCTCTTCGAGGGACTGGAGTACATAAGCTCCAACGTGGGCTTCAAAGGGGCCCTCAACCTCGTGCACTACGTGAACGACCGGGTCATGGGCTCCGGAGGGGTGCTCCTCGTATCCATCGACGCCGCCGCCTTCCAGCCGGAGGAGCTGGCTCTCCTGCGGAGCGAGGCGACCGGGGTGCACGACGGTGAGGAAGCCTCTCGGACGCCGGCGACCGCGCGGGAGCAAAGGCCCCGTTCGGCCGGCGAGACGGAGGCCTGAGGGCGATGCGGCGCGCCCGGGCCTCTGGGTCACGCGGCGGCCCCCGCGCGAGGCGCGCGAGCTCTACGGCCTGGAGAGGACGCCCTTCATCTGGCTCACCTCCTCGAAGGTGCCGGGCGAGAACTGCATCGACCCGGGCGAGCTCGGGCCGCTGAGCACCGCCATCGGCGGGTTCACGCGGGAGGCGAGGGACTACCTGGTCCTAATCGAGGGCCTCGAGTACATGTTGGCCAAGACCGGGTTCCAGACGGTGCTCAAGCTGGTCCAGTACCTCAACGACCGGGTGATGGGCACGGGCGGCATCCTGCTTCTGGGCCTGAACCCGCAGGCGATAGGGGAGAAGGAGCTCGCCCTGCTCAAGAGCGAGGCGGCGGGGGTCTTCGAGGAGGCGGGCGACCCGGCGGGGCGGCGCCAACCTGCCGACACCGACCGGCGGGCTGGCGTGGCGCCGGCCCCCGGCCCGCCTCCTCGAACGGGCAGTTGAGGAAGACCAGTCCCTGGGCGCCGCAGTCCTCGACGGTGGCGGGCCGGATGTCCGGGTTGGCCATCCAGTCCGAAAAGGAAAAGGAAGTGAAATGCAGGCCGCGGCGGGCCCTCAGACACCCCTGCGCCCCGGGTGGGGCCAGAACTCCAGCCGGCAACGGTCGCGGCCGGCGGCTATGGTGCCCTTCAGGCCCACCGAGCCGCCGGGGACCGCCCAGGCATAACCGCGGGCGGCCATCGCGCGGCAGAGCAGGCAGAAGACCGGGTTGGAGGCCGAGCACTCCCTCCAGGGGCAGGCGCGCAGCTCGAGGGCGCCGAAGCCGTCGCCGGACGAGACCGCCGGGTCCATCCCGAAGCCGGCGAAGAGCGCCGCTGACCAGGCCAGGAACCTTTCCAGGGGCGGCCGGGGCTCATCGCCGTCGACGGCCTCCCTTTCGAACGCCGGCCTGAAGAACGCGTCGAACCGGTCCGAGAAGGTCTTGATGAGGTCCTCGCGGACCTCCTGGTGTGCGCCTGACGTGACGAGCGGCAGGGCGGAGACCACGAAGCCGTAGAGCTCGCGGGTCGCCCGCCGCCTGAGCGCCCGCTCGGCCTCCTTCTGCAGCGTGAGGTCCCGCACGACCATCACCCTGGTACCAGGAACCCCCCCGCCCACAGGCCTGGCCACCGCCTCGGCGGGGAAGGTCGTTCCGTCCCAGCGGCGCATCCGCAGCTCGAACGCCGAGTCGTCGCCGGCAAGGATTCGCTTCCCTATCCCGTCGTGGCACGACGGGTCGACCAGGTCGAAGAGCCTCCGGCCGGGCAGCTCCCGGGGCTCGCAGCCCAGGAGGTTCGCCAGCCGGCCGTTGGCGTCCAGGACCGTCCCGCCGCGGTACACCAGCACACCCTCGAAGGAGGCCTCGGCGAGCATCCGGAACCGCTCCCTGCTATCCCGGACCGCCCGCTCGATGGAGTGGCGCTCAAGGGCGATCTCCAGGGTGATCTCTAGCTCCCGGTCGTCGAATGGCTTGAGGATGTAGCCCTGCGGCCCGCAGGCGCGGGCGCGCTCCAGGGTGTCCCGGTCGCCGAACGCGGTGAGCAGCACCACGGGCAGGCCGTAGAGCTCCGCGATGAGCCCGGCCGCCTCTATGCCGTCCATGGGGCCGTCCAGGACGATGTCCATGAGCACGATGTCGGGCGCCGACCGGCCCGCGGCCGCCACGGCTCCGGCGCCGGTGGCCTCCGTGCCCACGACCTCGTGGCCGAGCGCCTCCAGCCGCTGGGCGATGTCCCGTGCTATGATGTTCTCGTCCTCCACCACGAGCACCCTGGCCCCGCCGGCCCGCTTCGCCGCACGCACCCTCCGGCCCGCCCGGCCGCCCATGTTCACCCTGCGCCACGTATTGCCAGTACTGCGAATATATGGATGTTGAAATCCGGGTGGAAAGACACTGAAAAAAGGCGCAGGGCGCAAGGCGCAGGGCGCAAGGGACGGAGCAAGGCGCAGGGCGCAAGGTGGAAGGATCAAGGGAACTATCGAGGATTCCTCCCGTGTTCCCTGCGCCTCCTCCCTTGCGCCGTGATTGAAAAAAGATGCATATGAAAATTCAGCCCAGGAACACCCGGCGCCCCCTCTCCGAGAGCTCCACCACCTTCGTCCTCCCGCGGGCGCCCAGGAGCACGTGGCCCGAGCGGACCAGGTTGCGCAGGCGCTTGCGCGCCGTGGGCCGGCTCAGGCCGAGCTCGGAGCATATCTCCCTCATCGTTGGCTTGATGCCCGTGCCGTTCAGCTGGTACACCAGGCGAACGATCTCCAGGAGGTCCTCCGGGAGGGCCTTCGCCGAGCGGGCCCGGACCTCGGAGGACTCCTTCTCGAAAGCCCGGAGCTCGCCCGGGGGAAGCGTTTCGGGGTCCACCGAGAGGACGACTATGTGGCCGTGGAGGTAGGCGAGCTCGCGCAGCCGGTGGACGAACCGCAGCGTGCCCTCGAAGCCGCCCTCCGACACGAGGTAGTCCAGCCGGTCGATGAGCAGCGCCTGGTTGCGCCTAAGGCCGTCCACCCAGCGCTCGAGCGCGGCCGGGTCGGGCGGGAGCGAGCCCTCGCCGCCACGACGGGATATCCAGCGGTGCTCGAACTGCGGGGCGCCGTCGACCGGCGCCCCGGCCGCGGGGCTCCTCGACAGCATCGTCCCGCGGTAGCCCGCCCGCAGGAGCTCCCGGAAGCACTCCAGCGACAGCACCGGCGCGGCCTCCTTCACGAGGTAGAGGTTCCCCTCCCAAAGCTCGTGGGTCATGAGCCGGCTCATCATCTCCAGGCGAGCCCGCCGCCGCTCGGAGACGTCCCTCCAGATCGAGACCGTTCCCGCCGGGCGGCCGCGCTGGTCCAGGAGCACCGAGGCGCTCATCTCCACCGGGACGGGCTCGCCGCTGCGGCCGGCCACCTGGATCTCCAAGTTGCGCAGCCCCCCCTTCCGGGCGAGCTCGGCCGCCACGGCGGCCCCCCGGCCGGCGCCCTCGGCGTCGAGCAGGGCCGAGAGGGGCCGCCCCGCCACCTCCCGCTCGCTGAAGCCGAACATCGCCTCCGCCGCCCGGTTCCACAGGACCACGCCCCCCGAGACATCGGTCATGACTATGGCGTCGGGGGCCAGCTGGACCAGCGTGCGCAGCCGTAGCTCGGAGGCGCGAAGGGCCCGCTCGGCCCGGTGCCGGTAGAGCGCCATCTCGATGGTGGCGTGGAGCTCCCGGTCCTGGAAGGGCTTCACGAGGTAGCCGAAGGGCTCGGTCGCCCGGGCGCGCCGGAGGGTCTCGTCGTCGGCGTAGGCGGTCAGGAACACCGAGGGCACGTCGAACCTCTCACGGATGGCGCAAGCGGCCTCTATCCCGTCCGTCCTTCCCCCGAGCCGGATGTCCATGAGAACGAGGTCCGGCCGGAGCTCCCCGGCCCGCGCCACGGCGTCCGCGGCGGTGTGGGCGACGCCGGCGACCTGGTACCCGAGGGCCACCACCCTCGACCCGATGTCCCGGGCCACTATCGCCTCGTCCTCCACCACCAGGATTCTAGCGCCGGCCATGCCCGTCAGGCCTCCTCCAGGTCCGGCCGGAACGACACCACGAAGGAGGTGCCCGCTCCCGGAGCGCGCTCTATCGTCCCCTGCAGCTGGTCCACAAGCGCGCACACCAGCTGCAGCCCCAGAGACTCGGTCCTCCGGAAGTCCAGGCCCTCCGGCAGCCCCGGGCCGTCGTCGCGCACTCCCAGGCGGACGGCGCCACCGGAATCCCGCGACAGCGACAGCAGCAGCTCCCCCCCGGCGCGGCCGGCGAAGGCGTGCTTGAGCGAGTTGGACACGAGCTCGTTCACGATGAACCCGCAGGGTATCGCCTTGTCTATCCCCAGCTTCACGTCCTCGAGGTCCAGCACCAGCTCCACCTTCCCGGAGGCGGGGGAATACGTCCGGTGGAGCTCCCCGGCAAGGCGGCCGATGTATTCCCTCATGTCGATCTCGGAGAGGTCGGTCGACCGGTAGAGCCGCTCGTGGATGAGGGCCATCGTGCGGACGCGGTTCTGGCTCTCGCGCAGGGCCTCGATCACCCGGCCGTCCCGGACCTTGCGGGCCTGCATGTTGAGAAGGCTGTGGATTATCTGCAGGTTGTTCTTGACCCGGTGGTGGATCTCCTTGAGCAGGACCTCCTTCTCCCGGAGCGACGCCCGGATGCTCTCGTCGGCGAGCTTGCTCGCGGTGATGTCCCTCATCATTATCTGGATGCCCTGGGGCTCGCCGTCCTTCTCCACGATGGCCGGGAATACCTCCTGCCACACGTCGCCCTGGGGGGCCGGAATCCTCACCTCCAGCCGCTCGAACGCCTCCCCCTGCAGGAACCTAGCGAGCTGCCCCGCGAGGGCTGGCAGGTCGGCGGCGGCGCCCGATATTTCGGCCAGGTGCCTCCCCACGACCTCCTCGCGGCGAAGGTTCATCATCTTCAGGGCGGCGAGGTTGACGTCCATCACCGTCCCTTCGAGATCGAGCGTCACGATGCCCTGGGGCGCGCTCTCGAAGAGGCGGCGGTAGCGGTCCTCGCTGTCGCGAAGCGCCCGCTCGATCCCCTTGCGCTCGGTGATGTCGGTGATGGTGCCCAAAAGCGCCCGCTCGCCGCCGTAGTTTATTATCTTGGTGCTCAGGATGGCGTCGATGCGACTCCCCGCCTTCGCCGTGAAGGCGCACTCGTAGGGCGCCACCTCCCGGCCGCTGAGGTGCGCCCCGTATTTTTCGGCGACGAGCTTGCGGCACTCGGGCGCCGCCAGGGTCCAGAAGTCGAAATCGGGGGCGTAGAACTCGTCCCTTTTGTAGCCCATCAGCTCCACGCACCGGCGGTTGGCGTACACCACTTTGCCCCGGCAGTTTATGAAGATCATGTTGGGCGACTGCTCCGCGAGGTCCCGGAACTTCTCCTCCGACTCCCTGAGCGCGTCCTCGGCCCGCTTCCGCTCGGTGACGTTGCGGGCGACGCCCTCGATCGCGACGAGCCGCCCGGCGGCGTTGAGCACCGGGTGGTTGAGGAGCTCCAGCCAGACCGTGCCGCCGTCCTTGCGCTGCCAGCGCATCGTGCGCGGCCCGGACGCAAGATCGCGGGCCCACGCGGCCCCCTCGTGCTCCGGATGGCCCTCGAAAGGTATGAGGCCGAAGCCCAAAACGGGCTCGGCGTAGTACTCCTCCGGCGAGTAGCCCGTGATGGCCAGTGCGGAGGGGCTGACGTACTCGACGGCCAGCCTGGGCAGCAGCCGTACGCGGTATATCATGTCCCCGGCGTTCTCGGCAAGCAGCCGGAACCGCCTCTCGCTGGACCTCAGCGCCTCCTCCGCCAGCTTTATGTCGGTCATGTCCTGGGCCATCGTGGCCAGGAAGCGCTCCCCGCCGAGCTCGATGAGCTCCGCCGACATGAGCAGGTTCAGGGATCTGCCGGTTCTGTCCCGAAAACTCACCTCTCCGCGCCAGCTTCCCCTTTCGCGCACATCGGCGACCATACGCTCCCTCTCGGCCGGATCGGCCCATATGTCCAGCTCGACCGGCGTGCGGCCGACGGCCTCCACCTGGGAGAAACCGGTGAGCCTCTGCCAGGCCCCGTTGACGTCGGTGAGCCGGCCGTCGTCCAGGCGGGTGATGGCCATCGCCGCCGGATTGGAGGAGAATATCTTGGCGAAGCGGGCTTCGCTTCTACGCAGCTCCTCCTCGGCCAGCTTGCGGTCGGTTACGTCGAGCACTATCGCCGCGAACCCCGTCACCTCGCCGTCCAGCATCAACGCCGTCGGGGCCGAGAAGCAGTGGCGGAATGTCCCGTCCTTGCGGGCCACCCGGAACTCGACTTGGGCCGGCGCCTCCGGCTCGTCATGGCCCCTGAGGAAGAGCCCCATCAGGGGGCCGAGGTCGTCGGGGTGGAGGAAGTCCGCGAAGTTCCTTCCGATCAGCTCGCCCTCCTCGCAGCCCGCGAGCTCGCATAGCGCCCGGTTGACGAAGGTGAAGCGGCCCTCCAAGTCCGTGAGGGCGACTCCGGCTCCGGCGCTGTCCGCAAGCCCGCGTAACCGGGCGTCGCGCAGGGCCAGCTCCCTCTCGGCCCGGGCGCGCGGCCCGGGGCCGGGGCGCCTGCGCCGCCCGCCCCTCAATCGCCCGCCTCCCCCCCCTTTTTCCGGCCCGGCGGCCTCAGCTCGAACCGGCAGGTCTTGGCGCCGCCCGCGATTGTCCCCCTGACCCCCACCGCGCCATTGCGGCAGGCCCAGGCGAAGCTCCGGGACACCATCGTCTGGCACAGCACGCAGAAAACCGGGTTCTTTCTCGAGTAGTCTATCCACGGGCAGCTTTGGAACTCCAGGACGCCGGTCCCGTCCGCGCAGGAGCCTCGGGCGGCGATGCCGAAGTTGGAGAAGAGCTCCGTTGCCCACCGGAGGTGCCCCTCCAGCGCCCCGGCCGTTTCAGCACCGGGCGTCGGGGCCTCCTCGGCTTCGTACCTGGGCCGGAAGTAGCGCTCGAACCGGTCCCCGAATGTCCGCAGCAGGTCCTCGCGCACGGTCTGGAGCGCCCCGGGGGCGATGAGCGGGAGCGCCGATACGACGAACCCGTAGAGCTCGCTCCGGGCCCTCTCCCGGACGAGCCTCTCCATCTCCCGGCGATGCGTGATGTCCCGGACCGCCGAAACGCGGACGGTCCGGCCCCTGAAAGGCATGGAGCGGCCGGCCACCTCGACGGGGAAAGCCGTTCCGTCCTTGGTTCGCAGCACGGCCTCGGTGGGCCCGTCGTCCCCGAACACCTCCGCGATGTCCCGCAAACCCCCCTCGGTCCCATCGAGGAGCCCGGAGAGGGGCTTTCCGACGACGTCTTCGGGAGCGCATCCCAGCATGCGGGCCATGCAGGCGTTGAGGTCCACTATTACCCCGCGGTCGTGCACCAGCATTCCCTCCGAGGAGGCCTCCGCGAGCTGGCGGAAACGCTCCTCGCTCTCGCGCAGCGCCCTCTCGGACGCGTGCTTGTAGACCGCCATCTCTATGACGATCTGGAGCTGGCGGTCGTCCACCGGCTTTGTGACATAGCCGTAGGGCCCGGTGGCCTTGGCCCGGGCGACCGTCCTGTCGTCGGAGTGGGCCGTGACGTACACGACCGGAAGGTCGAGCTCGGCCTGCATCCTCGAGGAGAGCTCTATCCCGTCCTCGGGGCCGCGCAGGACGATGTCCACGAGAACTATGTCCGGGCGGAGCGCCCGGGCCAGCCTCATCGCCGAATCGGCCGTCCCGGCCGTCCCGGTAACGGTGTAGCCCAGGCCCTCCAGCCGCCGCTGCAGGTCGAGCGCAATGACGCTCTCGTCCTCGACCACCAAGACCTTTTGCCCGGCCAATGCCCCACACCCTATGACGCCCGCGACGGACGACCCACCTGTGCCCTTCAACGGACCTCGTTCAGCCCTGCCGGTTGACGCAGCTCAGGGATGCCAGTGCCAGGGGCCGTCCCTTCCAGGAGAACGGGGAGAGGGCAGCCGCGAACTCGACGTACGCCCCGCTCCTCGTCCGGAAACGCGCCCGGCAGCCGGCCTTCCTGCCACCGGCCGCGGCCAGCACGGCCGAGGCCAGCCTGCGCTGGTCGTCGGGGTGGACGGCGGCCGGCATGGTCCCGCGCGCCCACTCCTCCCTCCGGTAGCCCAGGAGCCTCTCCAGGGGCCCGCTCATGAAGATGAAGTTGGCGCTGTCGTCCATCAGGCACACCCCGTCCGACACGGCGCCCAGGAGCGCCTCCATGAAATCGTGGCCCTCCTGCCTCCACAGCTCGGACTCCTTGCGCGATGTGATGTCCATCCGGGCCCCGACCAGCACCCGCCCGTTGCCGCCGTGGCCGTTGGCGAGCACCGCCTGGTCAAGGAACCAGGCGTAGGTGCCGTCCGCACGCCTCCAGCGGTATTCCAGCGACACGCCTCCGACGGAGCCTGCCTTCCGGAATGCCCTGAGCACCCGCCAGAAGTCCTCCGGGTGGAGCCGCGACTCCCAAAACCCCGGCGAGGACAGGTACTGCTCCGCGTCGAACCCTGTGACGGGCTTGACGCCGGGGCTCACCCAGCCCTTTCCGGCGTTCCCGTTGAACCGGGTCCGGTAGAAGAATATGGGCAGCTCGTCGAGCAGGGCGCCGGGGTTCTCCGGGGACCCCTCCGCCGGCGCGCTGGCGACGCGTCCGGGGCCCTCGGGGCCCGCGAGCGGCCGCGGCATGACCGTGAAGACGAAGCTCTCCTCGCCCGCCCGGAGCTCGATGTCCTCGCCCACGCCGCTGCGCAGCACCTCCGGGAGCAGCCCGCAGAGCTGCTCGGGCAGGTTCTGGCCGATGCCGTAACCCAGCGGGGCCAGGAGCTCCCGGCCGGTCCGGTTGGCATGAAGGAGGATGCCGTCGGGAGAGACCTTGAGCACCGGGTAGCGCGCTTCCTCGGAGTCCTCGAAGATCCTGCGGATGCGCCGGCCCCTCGAGCGGGGCTCCGGCAGCGCGCCCCGGAGCCGGGGCTCCGGGAGGTCATGGATGGAGGCAGGCAGGGAAGCGAGCTGTCCCAGGTTGGCGTTCATCGTTCATCACCGGGGTTTCGCAAAAGGCAAGGCGGGGCGCGCCCTTCCGGTCCATGCAGACATCGGGGCGGCGCCGCGCTCTTCACGCACACCATTATTGATGTTCGCAATATTTGCCGATTCAGAAAAAAAAGGTGAAAAACCGTGAAACGGCCGGGACGAACCCCGGTGCAGGGTGCAGGGTGCGGGGTGGGGAATCAAGGGCGAGGAATCGGTTGTTGTTTCTGCAAAACAACCCCCGGACCCCCGTTCTTCCCCCTGCCCGCCGAACCCTGTGCTCCGTCCGCTGCCCGCTGCCCGCTGCCCCTTCCTAGAGTTAATTATAAATCTTCTCATATCGTTCATGTCGTTTGCGGCAAACGGAGTGTGCCACGGTGAAATCGATCGTTACCGACGCGCTTTCTCGAAGGGGACCCGACATCTCGCAGCCCGCGCCCGCAGCGCCCCCGGCGGGCATGGAGCCGGGAGCGGACGACAGCGAGCTCGAGGAGATACTCCAGGGGATGAAGGTCAAGATAAAGGTCTTCGGCTGCGGCGGCGGCGGCTCCAACACGATAAACCGCCTCGTCGAGGCCGGCATCGTGGGCGCCGAGATGTTCGCCATGAACACCGACGCCAAGCACCTGCTCACGGTCCACGCCCCGCGCAAGTTCCTCCTCGGCAGGAGGTGCACGCGCGGGCTGGGCGCGGGCGCGATACCCCAGATAGGCGAGGAGGCGGCGAAGGAGGCCGAGGACGACCTCAAGCCCGTGATGAACGGCACGGACATCGCCTTCATCACCTGCGGCATGGGCGGGGGCACCGGGACGGGCTCGGCGCCCTTCATCGCCAAGCTCGCCAGGGACGCCGGCGCGCTCGTGATAGGCGTCGTGACCATGCCCTTCAAGGCCGAGGGCGCGATGCGAATGCAAAACGCAGCCGACGGCCTGGACCGCCTGACCAAGCAGTGCGACACCGTGATAGTGGTCCCCAACGACAAGCTCCTGCAGCTCGTGCCCAGGCTGCCGCTGGACGCCGCCTTCAAGGTCGCCGACGAGGTGCTCATGCGGGCCATAAAGGGCATCGCCGAGATAATCACCCGGCCCGGCCTCGTCAACCTCGACTTCTCCGACCTCAAGACCATCCTCAAGGGCGGCGGCGTGGCGATGATAGGCATGGGCGAGGGCGAGGGCGACACCAAGGCCAACGACGCCGTCATGGAGGCGCTGAACTCCCCCCTGCTCGACGTGGATGTCGCCGGCGCCACGGGGGCCCTCATCAGCGTCTCGGGCGGCTCGGACATGACCGTCACCGAGGCGGAGAAGATCGCCGAGATAGTGGGCGCCCGCATCAACCCGATGGCCCGGATAATCTGGGGCTGCTCCGTGGACCCCGCTTTGGAGCACACCATGCGCGTAATGCTGGTCGTCACCGGCGTCAAGAGCAAGTTCCAGTGGTCCCCCGGCCCGGCCGCGAAGGGGCTGGAGTTTGTGAGGTAGGCGCAACGACAGGGTGCCGGGGGCCGGGTGCCGGGTGCAGGGTGCAGGGTGCCGGGTGCCGGACTGCAAAATGAAACGAGCGGAAACCATCCTCCAGATTCCGGATCCGTCCCGGCACCCGGCACCCGGATTCCGATACCGAAACGTATTAAAATGCCAACATGATTGGAGAGAAGGCGTGGCCCGCGACGCCAAAGGCGACGATAAACTAGGGTGGACCATCGGGGGGCGCGGGCCGGAAAGGAGGGGAAGACCATGAAATCCATAATCAGGGAGATGCTGGCCAGGCCTCCGGGCGAGAGGCCCGCCACGGCCGCACCGCCGGTACCGGAGGCGCCGGCCGAGCCTCTGGGGCGGGACGACGAGGAACTGGAGAAGGTGCTCCAGGGACTGCGCACCTGCATCAAGATAATCGGGTGCGGCGGCGCGGGCTGCAACACCATCAACCGCATCGTTGAGGCGGGCATCCCGGGCGTGCAGCTCTACGCGGCCAACACTGACGCCCAGCACCTTCTGGCCATCCACTCCCCGCGAAAGATCCTTTTGGGCCGGCGCGTGACGCGCGGCCTGGGCGCCGGCGCTCTCCCCCAGGTGGGGGAGGAGGCGGCCCGCGAGTCCGAAGAAGAGCTCAAGGCCGCCCTCAACGGCGCCGACATCTGCTTCGTGACCTGCGGCCTGGGCGGGGGAACCGGCACCGGCTCTGCCTCGGTCGTCTCCAAGATCGCCAAGGACCTGGGCGCCCTGGTCATCGGCGTCGTCACGCTGCCCTTCCGGGCGGAGGGCGTGGTCCGAATGGAGAACGCCGAGTGGGGCCTGGAGCAGCTTCGGTCGAATGCGGACACCGTGATCGTCGTCCCCAACGACAAGCTGCTCGAGCTGGTCCCGCGCCTTTCGCTCAACGCCGCCTTCAAGGTGGCCGACGAGGTGCTCATGCGCTCCATCAAGGGCATCTCCGAGATAATAACCAAGCCCGGGCTGGTCAATCTGGACTTCGCCGATCTTCGGACGATCCTCAAGGGCGGCGGCGTCGCGATGATAGGCCTGGGAGAGGCGGAGGAGGACAACCGCGCCCTGGACGCGGTGAACGAGGCCATCAACTCGCCCCTGCTAGAGGTGGACGTGAGCGGCGCCTCGGGCGCCCTCGTCAACGTGACCGGGGGCCCGGACATGACCGTGTCGGAGGCCGAGCGAGTCGTCGAGGAGGTGCACAACCGCATCAACCCCGGCGCCCGGATAATCTGGGGTGCGGCGGTGGACCCGGCGCTCGAGCACACGCTGCGGGTGATGGTGGTGCTGACCGGCGTGAGGAGCCGGCAGATCCTGGGGCCCGGCAGCCGCGTCCAGCTCACCGCGCCGCACGGCATAGATTACGTAAGGAGATAGTCCGATGGACATAATGGAGATATCCTGGAAGGGGCAAAGGTGGGCCGAGGGCTACGTCAAGGGCCTGGGCAGCGGCAAGTACGGCCGGGTGCTCAAGATGGCCAAGAAGCCCGATGCCGAGGAGTACAAGCGCACGCTCCAGATAACCAGCATCGGGGCGATAACCATCGGCGCGCTCGGGTTCCTGATCTACCTCATCTGGAACAACGGCCCGGCCTTCTTCCGCAGCCTTCTGGGAATCTGAACCCGGGGATGATGGATTGGCCGACACTGTCAAGAGCGCGTCAAAGGCTCCCGAAAGGCCGGCGGCCCCGGTGGACCCGGACGCCCCTCCGGGCGAAAAGCCCCAGATAATCATCATCAAGACCTCCATAGGCCACGAGAAGATAGTCGCCGAGGCCATCGCCGGGCGCGTGAAGCGCCGGGGGGCCAAGGTCTCATCGATTCTCTCGCCGGCGACCCTCCGGGGGTACCTCCTGGTCGAGTCCGACGACATAGACGAGTTCAAGAACCTCATCAAGGGCATCCCCAAGGTGCGCGGCGTCGTCGAGGGCAGCACCACGATGGGCCAGATATCCCACCTCCTGACGCCCAAGCCCCTGGTGGCGGGCATCGTCGAGGGGGACATAGTGGAGCTGGTGTCGGGGCCCTTCAAGGGCGAGAAGGCCCGGGTCCAGCAGATCGACGAGGCCAAGGAGGAGATCACAGTCGAGCTCTTCGAGGCCCTCATATCCATCCCCGTGACGGTGAAGGGGGACTGCGTGCGCGTCATAGAGAAGGAGGAGAAGTAGTCCGGTTCCAAGCTGGAGGACAGACACAATGGCCGAGAAGGTGGAAGTGCTCGTGGACGGCGGGAAGGCCACGCCGGGCCAGCCGCTGGGCCCCGTGCTGGGGCCCCTGGGGGTGAACGTCATCCAGGTGGTGGCGGCCATCAACGAGAAGACCAGGGCCTTCACGGGCATGAAGGTGCCCGTCAAGATAGTGGTCGAGAAGGACCGCAGCTTCACGGTCGAGGTCGGCACGCCGCCGACCTCCGCCCTCATCCTGAAGGAGCTGGGCGCCGAGAAGGGCTCCGGGAAGCCCAGGACCGACAAGGTCGGGGACCTCTCGATAGAGCAGGCCAGGAAGATCGCGCGCATGAAGCAGGATTCGCTTCTGGGCCGGAACCTGCGCAACGCCGTGAAGGAGGTCATCGGGGCCTGCGTCTCCATGGGCGTGACCGTCGAGGGCAAGGACCCCCGCGAGGTCCAGCGGGAGATAGACGAGGGCAAGCACGACGGCCTGCTCAAGGGCTGAGCATCACCGGTCTCACTCTCCACGGACGGAGCCGGCGCCGCGCCGGACAGGTGACAATGTTCCAAAGGATCCTGGTGCCCGTGGACGGCTCGAGGCCGTCGGTCGAGGCGGTTCTCTACTCGGAGTACTTCTTCAAGGCCTTCGGTTCCGAGATCGTCCTGCTCCATGTAATATCGCCCGAGATGATCGCGCGCCAGGAGAAGGTGGGCACCAATCCCGGCGAGATGGCCGCCGAGGTGCTCGATGTCTCGGAAAGGGCGCTGCGCCGCAAGGGAATCGCCGCCACCTCCCTGGTCCTGGAGGGCCCGGTCGCCGGCCGCATATGCGCCACGGTGCTCTCGGAGAAGTGCGACCTGGTCATAATGGGCGGCCGGAGCGTGCTGGACATCCCAGACTTTCTGGTCGACAGCGTCAGCGAGAAGGTGAGCCACTACGCCCGCAGCCCGGTCATAGTCGTGCGCAACCTGCTGCCCCTGAAGACGCTCCTGGTCGCCTACGACGGCTCCCGGAGCTCGCAGCGGGCGCTCGACGTGGCCGGGGAGATAGCGCTCAGGGCCCGGGCGCGCCTGAGGCTCGTGGAGATAAAAAACGAGGGGCTGGTGCCGCCCTCCGAGAGCCCGACGGGCGCCAAGATACTCGAGTGGCACCTCGATATGGCCCAGAGGGGCCTCACCGTCGACATGGATCTTCGGCTCGGAAAGCCGGCCGAGAAGGTCATCCGGCTGGCCCAGGAGAGGGCCATCGGCCTCGTCGTGATAGGCGGCTCGGGCGGGGAGGCCGGCCGGGAGGGCCCGGGCTCCGTCACGGACCAGGTGCTCAAGGGCTGTCCGTCGGCGGTGATGGTGGTCAAATAAGGGGCGGCGGGCAGCGGGCAGCGGGGAGCGGTGGACGACTGGCGCCGTTCCGTCACCGCTCCCCGCTGCCCGCTCCCCGCTCCCCTTCCCTCCCGCTGCCCGCTCCCCCCTCCCCTTCCCTCCCGCTGCCTGCTGCCCCGAAACGTTCATTTAGTAGAAGCTGCTTGAGGACGCTGCACTGGCGATAACTGCCCTGTAGAAGAGGGGACCACCCTCGAACAGGTGTTCAACGGGCACTACAGGGGTGAGCACATGGCGGAAGACAAGGTACTCGAAGGCATCCGGAAGGCTCTCGAGGGGGCCAAGCCCAGGAAGTTCAAGGAGAGCGTCGAGATCTGCATCAACCTCAAGGACGTGGACCTCTCCGTGCCCAAAAACAGGATAGACGAGGACATCCCGCTGCCCAAGAGCCGCGGCAAGGGGGTGAAGGTGGCGCTCTTTGGCACGAACGAAATGACCTCCAAGGCCAAGAACGTGGCCGACCGGGTCCTCACCCCGGAGGACATCGACAAGCTCGCGGACAACAAGCGGGACGCCCGCAAGCTGGCGCTGGGCCACCAGTACTTCGTGGCGGAGGCCCCGCTCATGCCCACCATAGGCAAGAAGCTGGGCAAGGTCCTCGCCCCGCGGGGGAAGATGCCCCGGCCCATCCCGCCCGGCTCCGACCCCTCGCCCGTGCTCAACGCCGTCCGGAACTCGGTGAAGGTCCGGAGCCGTGACCGGCGGACCTTCCACGCGACCGTCGGCTCCCGCGACATGAGCGCCGAGGACCTGGCGGCCAACGTGGACGCGGTGATGAAGAGGATACTCGCAAGGCTCGAGCGCGGCCCGGCCAACATACACTCCGTGTTCGTCAAGACGACGATGGGCCCGGCCATGAAGATCATGTGAGGTGGAGAGAATGGCAAAGCGGCAGGCACACGTGGCACCGGCAAAGAAGGAGCAGCTCCAGAGGCTCAACCAGCTCATCCGGGACCACAAGATAATCGCCATCGCGAAGGTGGCGGGCATCCCCGGCCCCCAGCTCCAGAAGATACGCGGGATGCTCCGGGGCAAGGCCGAGATAGTGGTCTCGAAGAACAACCTCTTCCGGCTGGCGCTCTTGGAGATGGAGAAGGGAAAGCCAGGCCTCAAGGGCCTGGCGGGCGCCATCCAGTCCCAGACCGCCCTGGTGGCGACCGACCTCAACCCCTTCCTCCTCTTCAAGCAGATGGAGGCGACCAAGATGCCCTCGCCCGCGAAGGGGGGCGAGTTGGCGCCCGACGACATCAAGGTCAGCGAGGGCGAGACCTCCTTCAAGCCCGGCCCGATTGTGGGCGAGCTGCAGAAGGCCGGCATCCCGGCCGGCATAGAGGGCGGCAAGGTGCTCATCAAGAAGGACAAGACCCTGGTGAGGAAGGGCGACCGCATCCCCCGGGAGCTTGCGCCCATGCTCGCCAAGCTGGAGATCCACCCGCTGGTCGTGGGGCTGGACCTGCAGGCGGCCTGGGAGGCCGGGACGGTCTACCCTGCGAACCTCCTGGCCATCGACGAGGTCAAGATAATGGGGGAGATGGGCCTGGCGGCGGCCCAGGCGTTCAAGCTGGCGATGTTATCCGCCTACCCGACCCCCTTCACCATCCGGCCGCTCATAGCAAAGGCCCGGATGGAGGCCATGGGGCTGGCCTTGGAGGCCGGCATACCGACCAAGGACACCATAGAGCTGCTCATCGGGAGGGCCGGCGCCCAGGCGAGGGCCCTCTCCTCGGCGGCCGGAGTCTGACTATCAACCGTGGATGTGAGACCGTAGAGACAGTGGACGAGACCCTAGGAGGATGAAAAAGATGGAGTATGTGTACAGCGCGCTCCTCCTGCACGCCGCCGGCAAGCCCGTCACCGAGGAGGGCATCGCCGGGGTGCTCAAGGCAGCTGGCGTGGCCGTCGACCAGACCCGGGCGAAGGCCCTCGTGGCCGCGCTCCAGGGCGTCGACATAGCGAAGGCCATAGCCACCGCGGCCGTGGCACCCGCCGCGGCGCCGGCAGCCGAGCCGAAGAAGGAGGAGAAGAAAGAGGAGAGGAAGGAGAAGAAGGAAGAGAAGACCGTGTCTGAGGAAGAGGCCGCGGCCGGGCTCAGCGCGCTCTTCGGCTGAACGGATTCTCCCAAATCTCTCTCGGAAGGAACCCGGGGGCGTTTCGGGTCCCCGCCGCGAGCTTGGGCACGGCAGGCGACGTGCCGCCGGCCCGGGCTTTTTTTACATTCCTAGTAGGAACTTCAACTCTTTTTCCAGCAAGGAGGAAGGCGCGGGGCGCAGGGCGCAAGGCTCAAGGGGAAAGGCGCAAGGGAAAAGGGACAAGGGGGAAGGGTGGCGGGGACAGCGCAACCCCCCAGGCCCCTTTCCCCTCGCGCCATGACCCTTGCGCCGTGCGCCCCGTGCCTTGTTTTTTCAAAGCCCCTTGGCCAGGATGGCGTTTATCTCCTCCTGGAAGACCGAGACGACCTCCCTGGTCATCTCCTGCTTGAGGCCCGGCGGGATGAGCTCCAGTCCCAGCTTTGCGCCGCACTTGGTCAGCTTGACCATGGCGAAGGCCTGGCGGGCCTTCGACTCAAGGTACAGCGAGATGGCCTCCTTGATCTCGTTGCGAAGGGCCGGGTTCTCATCGAGCTTGGCCCGGATGACGCGCTTAATCTCGTCCTTGATGAGCTCGCGCGCGGCCTCCAGCGCCAGGTCCTCGGCATTGATGATCTCGGTCATGTTCTTGATAAGCGGAATGATGCTCTTGTCGCCGTCGGACATGGTCCAGCACCCCGGCTGGGATGCGCTTGGCTGGTATTATAGTTAATCGTGAGGGGGGCAAGGGGCAAGCGTCAGGGGGCAGGGGAAAGGGAGTGGGGAGCGGGCAGCGGGGAGCGGTGACGGAACGGCGCCAGTCGTCCACTGCTCCCCGCTGCCCGCTCCCTGTTCTAAGGGCAGGCCGGCCGGGCCGGCGGGGCCTGGAACTCCCCGCCGGGCCGCCCGACCGGACGGGCGGCCCCTTCGAGGACCCTTCCCCAAAAAAGGGGAAGGGGCAAGAGGGAACTGGCGCCGGCCGGCCTGCCTCCGGGATGGGTCGATGATAGTGAGGCTCTCAGTCGTAATGGGTGTCGCAACCGTAGGACGAGTACACTTCCTCCCAGCTGCAATCATCGTCTGCATCGGGGTCCATTTTCGCTCACCTTTTGCACTTCTGGGCTTTTGTATGGAGGCCGGGATATATATGCCTCAGGAGGGGGGGTGAGTGAAAGTGTCGGCCCACCGGAAACGAAGGGGTGGAAGAACAGGGTGCCGGGTGCCGGGTGCCGGGGAGCCAGCCGCACCCCGCACCCCGAATCATAGATGGCGAATATAATGGAAGAGGTACTGCTGGGCGTAGCCGGCGTAACGGCCGTAATGTCGCCGGCCCCACTCGCGGACCTTCTTCGGTGAGAGCCGCCGGCCCCGGAAGAAGAGCCTCTCGGCCACCCTCTGCACCCACCGGTCGACCGGGAACATATCGAGCTTGTCCAATGAGAAAAGGAGGACGCAGTCGGCCACCTTGTCGCCCACGCCGCAAAACTCCAGGAGCTTGAGGCGGGCCCGGTCCGCCGGGACGTCCCGCAGGGACCGGAGCCCCTCCAGGGTCAGCGGGCCCAGGCCCTCCGGATCGGTCAGCTCCCGGGCGATGCCGGCGATGTAGTCCGCGCGAAAGCCCAGCTCGCAGCGCCTGAGGGCCCGGGCGCCCCCGGCTGCAACCTTCTCCGGCCGAGGGAAGCCCCAGGTCTCGAAGCCGTCGATCCGGAGCCACTCCCCGTAGAGACGGCACAGCTTCCGGATGCATCTTGCTATCTTGGGGATGTTGGAGGCCGAGGAGGCCACGTAGGAGACCAGGCACTCCCAGGGTTCCTGGCGGAGGAGCCGGAGACCGCTGTACGTCTCGACGGCCCGGCGGATGTGCCGGTCGACCGATATCTCCCGCAGTATCGCCTCCAGGTCGTCGTCGAGCCGGAAATAGGAACGGACGAGGTCCCCGGAGACCTCCGGGGACGACCGCACCTCGAGGCCGCCCGGGACCTTTCGGACCTTCATCGCCGTCGACCCGACCGTCCCCAGGAACCACCCACCCTCCGGCCTCCACCGGAACGCCTGGCCGCACTCCAGCGTGTGCCCAAGCTCCAGCGGGCCTTCGAAGGGCACGATCAATCCAATGCCTCCCCAGGCAGGGTGCGGGGTGCGGGGTGCAGGGTGCGGGGGGCAAGGTGCAGGGGGGCTGTCGAGCTCCCATCGGGCCATCGCACCCTGCCCCCTGCCCCCTGCCCCCTGCCGTCCAGGCGTCCGAGCAATTCACCGAACGAGAGGGTGCCGAGATGGACCAGGTGGCCGATGCAGCGGCAGTCCGAGCTCCCGAAGCCCGGGACGGGCCGGGTTCCTGGCACCGCCAGCACGGCGCGTGCCAGCCGGCACTCCTCCCGGTGCTCCGAAGGGAAAAGGACCGCGCCCGAAAGCTCTGCCACGGCCAGCAGACGGTCGATGTGCCATTTGACCTTTTTGCAGGATCGGAAATGGCGCTTCACCCGCGCCCCGAGGCCTCCCATTGCAGAACCTGCGTACACATAATTGCCGGCCGGGAAACGCACCCGCCCCAGCATCCCGACGTCGAGCGCGCGGGTGCCGCCAAGACGCAGAAGCAACAGGTAGGACCCGGCGGCGCGAGCGGGAGGTTGGGACCGCAGGCGTTCGGCGCTCATCTTTCCCGCGGCCGTATCTTCCCCTCGAAGGGCTCGTCGTAGTTCCCGTCGGCGCGCGGTCCCACTCGCTTCATCCCGTAGCCCATCGAGCGCGTCCCCTTGAACCAGTGGCAACGGGTGCACAGCCGGCCCCGGTAGTTGCGGTCCTTGACATCGGCGCCGTCGAAGGTCTCCATGGGGGAGCGGCACCGGGGGCACGGTCCGGCGGAGTTCGAGGGCGGCTGGTACACCCTGGGCTCGTTTCGCAGTTCCACGGGGACACCCGCCCGTTCATCGGCCTCGGGGTACTTAAACCAGAGCCTGGCAATATTATTAACCCCTCATGACGTTGCAATCCGACGGGATGAAACGGACCGTCGCGGCCCTCCTGACGTTGCTGCTTGTCTTCCAGGCGCAGCCGCCGGCCCGGGCGGTTCCCACGCCGGAGCTCTGGGAAACGGACCTGACGCTGCTGGCCAACAGGACCCTCCCGGCGACCGTGGACCTGGTCATAGGCCCCGGGGTGAACATCAGCCTGGAGCCGGACCTGGACGCCTCGCCCTTCCAGCCGCTCTTCCTGTCCATGGCCGGGGGTTTTGAGGTCCGCGGCACGGCCGAGCGGCCGGTGCGATTCCTCGCCTCCAACCGGAGCCACTATCTCCATGGCAGCTTCGGCGGATACATCAACATCACCGGGAATGGCGAGCCGCAACAGATCCAGGCCCGAAACTGCTCCTTCGAGAACCTCGTGTTGATCCTGAACTCCTCCGCCGGCCTGTTCCGGGACTGCACGTTCGATACCTGCTATCTGTACATCAGCGATTCGCCCGTGAGGTTCGACAACTGCACATTCGCGGGGGCGCCAGCAAGCATCTTCAACCCCGCCTCGCTCAACGAGACGGTCCTGTCGGGCTGCGCCATCGACGCGTCCGGCCGGGACGGGCGGGACCCGTTCTGGGGCCATTCCATGGCATTCCCGGCCATCAGGCTCTCCGGATACACCAGGATCGAAGGCTGCACCATCCGGGGGTACGGCACCGGGATTCAGTCCAGCTCGGGCGTCCCGTTCATAACCGGCTGCTCCATCCGGGACTGCGGCACAGGCATCGAGCTTTACACGACCGACCCCGATGACACGCCGGTGGTCGAAGGCTGCGTCATTTATGATTGTAGCCAGCTCGCCCTCGAGGCGAGAGGCAACCTGCACCTGCGCGATTGCGTTTTGGCCAATTCCACCTACGGATTGGTACTGTACAGGTACGGTTCGGACCCCCTCCCCAACTGGACCCTCTCGGGGAACCGGATATACGGCAACAGCCAGTACGGGCTTTCGCTCTACGGCTCCGATGTCGACCCCGGCGACACCCTCTTCGACGACGGCGCCGGCGGCACCAACGGCGCGGGCCGCGTCGAGAAGACCTCCGATTTGCAGGTGTTTTTATCCAACCCGGAGCACCTGTGGCCCCCGGACCTGGTCGTCAACGTCACCGACGCTTTCGGAGACCCTGTCCCCATCGTGAGATCCATCAACAACTCCTACGAAGCCCCGTTCCTGACCGAGTACTCGATAGACAACTTCGGCACACGGCTGGACCACTATCCGTACACGGTGCGGGCGGGCTTTGCGAAAACCGCGCGGGCGGAGTGGAGGGACATCTTCTGCGAGACCGCCGTCCCGGCCGGCACCGCGAACGTGACGCTCCGCCTGGCGGTCCTGTCCGATCTTGTGATCCGGGAGATAACCCTGGACCCGCCCTTCCCGAGGGGGGGCGACTGGCTGGCCATCTCCTGCAAGGTCAATAACACCGGCCCGTCGCCCTCCAACCGGGTCCCGGTCCTCTTCACGCTCGACGGCGAGCCGCTGGACCGGGCCGAGCTCTTCCCCGTCGCGGGACGGTCGTTCTCGTTTGCCAGGGCGCAGGACTGGAAGGCCCGCCCGGGCACCCACACCGTGACGGTGCGGATAGACCCGGACAACGAGCTGGAGGAGAACGACGAGGCCAACAACAACCTCACCTTCAACTTCACGGTCCGGGCCCCCCCCGGGCCGCAGCCGGCCGGACCGTCGCTGCCCCTCGTTGCGGGCGCGATGCTGGTGGCGCTCGTCGCCTGCGCCGCGGCCCTCGTCGCCGTGCGCAGGCGATCGCGGAAAGGGGGGACCTGACCTGGCCGCGATCGACGTGGCCGTGGACGGCGAGCCGGGCTTCTCGCTCAATATCGGCCGGTCCCGCCTGACCCTGCGAAAGGCGGACCGCCGCGTCCGGATGCCCTACGACGGTATCACGCTGGACGGCTGGGGCCGCCGGTACCGCTACAGCCCGACCATCAGGACCATCGGCATAGCGCTCCTTCCGGTGCTGGGCGCGGGCGCGGTGCTCCTGGCCCTCTATTACCTCTCCGGATACGACGCGCTCTTCTTGAAATTCGGCGGGAGGGAATACCCCCTCTCGGGGGACCGGGCGTTGCTGGAGAGGCTCCGCCGCCGAATCCGCGGCCGCCGGGCCGGCCCGCCGGACGACGGACGACCGCCGCCCGGGGCCGGCGGACCCCGTTCCGACGAGTCCGAGTGAGCCGGGCCGCCCCGTCCGGCCCTCAGCCGAAGTCGCGCCGGAAAGCGGTCACGATGGCCTTGAGCCGCCGGGCCGCCTCCTCCACGTCGGGCTGGCTCACCACGGCCGATATCACCGCCAGCCCGTCCGCGCCGGCCTCCAGGACCTCCCGCGCGTTGGCAAGCGAGATGCCCCCGATTGCGACCACCGGGACGGAAACGGCCCTCCTGACCTTGCGCAGCGTGCCCAGCCCGCGGGCCTTCCCGGCGTCGCTCTTGGAGCCGGTGGCGAAGATGGGTGAAAGGCCCAGGTAGTCCGCCCCGCCCCGTTCGGCCTCCCGCGCCTCCCAGACGTCGTGGACCGTGACGCCTATCAGGAACCCGCGGGGGGCGATGGGGCGCGCCGCGGCCAGGGGCAGGTCCTCCTGGCCCAGGTGCACTCCGTCCGCGCCCGAGGCCAGGGCGACGTCCAGCCGGTCGTTCACGATGAAGAGCTTCCCCGCCCTGCGCGTCAGATCGCGGATCGCGAGCGCCTGACCCAGGAGGGCGCGCCCGTCCAGCCCCTTGTCTCGCAGCTGGATGACGTCGGCGCCCCCCGCAAGGGCCTGATGGGCAATCTGGGTGTGAGAAAGCCCGCGGGAGAGCCCCTCGTCCGTCACGACGTAGAGGCCCCAGTCCCTCCCGGTCCGGCTCCTTCGGGGCATCAGACCTTCCTCACCCTCGCGCGCTCGGCGAGCTCCGCCGGGGAGAGATTGAAGAGCTCGTCGAAGATGGCCATGCGGACGCCGTAGGGCGTGGTGTTTCGCACCGCCGCCTTCTCCCCGGCGACGCCGAAGGCGGCCAGCGCCGCGGCGGTGGCGGCGACGCGGTCCTTGGAGACCGCCGCGAACGCCCCCGTGACCGAAGCGGCCATGCACCCGGAGCCGGAGAACCGGCCCATGAGCGGGTGGCCGTTGTCGACGCGAAGGGTCCTTCTCCCGTCGGACAGAAAGTCGGCCGGGCCGGTCATCGCCACCACCGTCCCGAGCCTCGAGGCGTACTCCCGGGTTATCTGCTCGGGCTTTCCTCCCACCCCGTCGGAGTCCACCCCCCGCACCTTCCCGCCCGCGCCGGCGAGGGAGGCGATCTCGCCGCCGTTGCCCTTGAGCACCGCGACCTCGAGCTCCCGTAGCAGGCGCAGGGAGGTCTTGGTCCGGAACCTCGTCGCCCCGGCGCCCACCGGGTCCAGCACCACGGGGACGCCTTGGGTGTTGGCCTTCCTTCCGGCGGCGAGCATCTGCTCCACCTGCCGCGTGTCGAGCGTCCCGATGTTGAGCACGAGCGCCCCGGCCATCGCCACCATCTCCCCGGTCTCCCTGCGGGAGTGGGACATCACCGGCGCGGCGCCCGCGCAGAGCGTGATGTTGGCGCAGTCGTTGACGGTCACGTAGTTCGTGATGTGGTGCACGAGCGGCCGGTTGGCCCGCACCTTCTCGAACAGCCTGCCGATTTCCCTGGCCTCCATCGCGCTCACCCTTTCCGCGCGGGACTATGTCGCGGGATTATTAATGTTTTCAGGGTGCGGGGTGCTGGGTGCTGAGCGCGGGGAACGAAAGGTCGAGGGTCAAGGGTCGAGGGTCAATGGTCAATGGACGGTTCTTCGTTTCCCTTGCCCCTTGCCCCCTGCCCCTTCGTTCCCTGCACCCCGCACCCCGCACCCTGAATCCCCCACCGCAACGATTTTATCATGAGTGATGTTGGACCCATCGTGCGCATCCAGGCCATACAGCTCCTGACCAACGCCGGGGGGTTCGCAAGCTCCCTCTTCGTGCCCCTCTGGGCCAGGACCGTGATGGGCGCCTCCGACTTCACGGTGGGGGTCATCGTATCGCTCTTCGCCGGGGCGACGTTCCTCTCGCAGTACGTGTTCGGGCGGGCGGCGGACGTCTACGGGAAGCGCCTGTTCCTGCTGGTCGGTCTGGCGCTTTCCGCGCTGGCCGTCCCGCTCCAGTCGTTCTGCGCCGACCCGCTGCAGCTGGCACTGGCCCGCCTGATGGTCGGCTTCGCCGGGGGGATATTCCCTCCGGCGCTCCTGGCCTACGTCTACCTCTCGCGCCAGGAGATGGGAAAGTCGGTGTCGTTCGGCTCGCTCGGCTGGGGGGTGGGGACTTTCGTCGCCGGGGCGCTCGCAGCCTACTGGCAGGTCTTCCTGGCCAGCGGCATCATGTTCGCGGCCTCGTTCGCGCTCGCCCTCACCCTGCCGCTGATAGGGGAACAGAGGCTCTCGGTGCCGCTCTTCCCCAAAAGGATTCTCCGCCGCAACCTGCCGGTGTACAGCGCCCTGCTCATCCGCCACACGGGGGCCTCGGCCATCTGGGCGACATTGCCCATCCACCTCAACCTCATCGGGGCGGACAACCTCCAGATAGGCCTCCTCTACGCCGCCAACGCCCTCACGCAGTTCGTGGTCATGTACAACCTCGACCGCGTCGGCAGCGTGAGGGCCTTTTTCGCCGGACTGGTCCTGAGCAGCGCCACCTTCGTGGCCTACGCCCTGGCCAGCAGCATATGGCTCATGGTCATCCCCCAGGTCATGATAGCCCTCTCGTGGTCGTTCATGTACGTCGGGGCCCTCAAGTTCGTCACCGAGAGGAACGCCGAGGTCGCGACCTCCAGCGGGCTCGTGGGCTCGACGATAGCCCTGTCGGGCATAGTCGGCCCGCTGCTCGGGGGTGCGGTGTCCGGCGCGTTCGGCAACTACACGGCGATGATGTACCTTGCCGCCGGCATGACGGTCGTCTCCATGGCGATATTCTCCCTGCAGCTGCGCGCCGGCCTGGCGCCGCCGCTGCCCCGGGAGCGGCGGCCCGCGCCGCCGGTCATACCGATGGCCTCCTCCGGCAACCTGCAGATACCCTCCGCCGAGATACTCGGGGCCATCCAGGTTAGGCGGCGTTGAGAACGACGCCGCCACCCGACCCATCGCGCAACGCAACGCGCCAAGCTTTTATACTCTCATTCCGCTGGCGGGACGGGCACCCGGGGGGACAAGTCATGGCGCAGAAGGATTACCTGACATTAGACGACCTCGACGTTGATGGCAAGACCGTCATTGTCCGCGTGGACGTGAACTCGCCTTTGGACAAGCAGACGCTGGAAATAAGCAGCGCGGCGCGCATCCGGGCCATCGAGCCGACCATCCGGAGGCTCCTGGACCGCAAGGCCCGGCTGGTCATCATCGCCCACCAGGGCAAGAAGGGCGACTGGGACTTCTGCCCGCTGGACAGGCATGTCGCGGTGCTCAACCGGGAGCTGGGGCTCGACGTCAAGTTCGTGCCCGACCTCTTCGGGGAGAGGGCCAAGGCGGCCATCCGCGCCCTCAGGCCCGGCGAGGCCGTGATGCTCGACAACGTCCGCGGCTGGGAGGGCGAGACCGCCAAGAAGACCCCCGAGGACCTCTCACGGTCCGAGCTCGTGGCCGGCCTGGCCCCGCTCGCCCAGTTCTTCGTAAACGACGCCTTCGCCGCGGCCCACCGGGCCCAGGCCTCGCTGGTCGGCTTCCCCCTCGTTTTGCCCGGCGCCGCCGGGGTGCTGATGGACGCCGAGGTGAGCGCCATGTCGCGCGTGTTCAAGGACCCGCAGAGGCCGTTTTCGGTGATACTGGGCGGGGCCAAGTTCTCGGACGCCACCGCGCTCATATCCCACCTCCTCGACAACAAGATAGCGGACCGGGTCATCCTGACCGGTCTCGTCCCGATGGCGTTCCTCAAGGCGCAGGGCAGAAACCTCGGAAAGCCCACGGAGGAGCTCCTGGCGAAGGAGCCCGACTCCGTCAAGCAGGCGGCCGACATCCTGAAAAAGCACCCCACCAAGGTCATCCTGCCCGACGGGTTCGCGGCCGACGAGGGCGGCAAGCGCAGGGAGACACCGCTGGGCAAGCTGCCCGTGGACCTTCCCCTCCTGGACATAGACACCGCCTCGCAGGCCAGGTTCGCAAGGCTGATTTCCGAATCGAAGACCGTATTCGTCAGCGGCCCGGCCGGGCTCTTCGAGAGGGCCCCGTTCGACCAGGGCACCGCCGCGGTGCTCACGGCCATCGCCGCCTCGGGGGCGTTCAGGGTGGCCGGCGGCGGGCACACCGGCTCGGCCATCGACAAGCTCGGCCTCCGGCAGCGCTTCGATTACGTCTCCACCGGCGGCGGTGCGCTCGAGGAGTTCATCCTGGGCAAGAAGCTCCCGGGCGTCGAGGCGCTGAAGCTGTCCAAGGCGAAGTTCGGGAAGTGAGAGGGGCACGGGTCAAGGGACGGTGGGATGGGGGATGGGGGCGTCCCGTCGTCGTCCCTTGCCCCGTGCCCCTTGCCCCTTTCCCTGCATCGATTACCCGCACTTCGAATACCCGCAGGACTTGCAGACCATGCAGCCCGCCTCGTGGCGCAGGGGCCCGCCGCAGTCGGGGCAGGCGCCCACGACGTTGCTGTGGCCGTTGGTGTGGGTGGCGAAGGCGTCCAGCGTGACCTCGGCCGGGACCTCCTCCGCCGCCTCCGGGCTGCCGGCCTTGCGCGAGACCTTGTCTATTGCCTTGCCGATGGCGTCGGCGCACGAGTAGGTCATCCCCCCGCGGCCCAGAAGCGGCGAGGGGCACCGGATTCCCTTGAGCTGCCGGACTATCGAATCCGGGTCAACGCCGGCGCGCAGCGCCAGCGAGGTCAGCCGCCCGATGGCCTCTATCTGCGAGGCGGCGCAGCCGCCCGACTTGCCCATCGTGGCGAACACCTCGCACATGCCGGCCTCGTCGCTGTTTATGGTTATATAGAGGTTGCCGCAGCCCGTGCCGGCCTTCTGCGTCGAGCCCGTGGTCTCGGAGGGCCTCGGCCTCGGTGTGATCCCGCCCCTCTCGGCCGCCTTCTCGGCCCCGCCGCGCTTGACCTCGCCGATGTTGAGCACCTGCTCGTCCCGGCTCCGGTCCCGGTACACCGTCACCCCCTTGCAGCCCAGCTCGTAGGCCAACACGTACACGTCCTCGATGTCCTGGGGCGTGGCGTCGTGGGGGAAGTTCACCGTCTTGGACACGGCGTTGTCGGTGTGCCGCTGGAACGCCGCCTGCATCCTGATGTGCCACTGGGGGCTGATGTCGTGGGCGGTGACGAATACGCGCTTGAGGTCGTCGGGGATGCAAAAGACCTCGTGGAGCGACCCCCTGGCGGCTATGTCCTTCATGAGGTCCGCCGAGTACAGCGAGCGGTCCCTCACCCTCCGCTCGAAGACCGGGTTCACCTCGGGGAGCTCGGTCTTGTCCATGACGTTGCGGATGAAGACTATCGCGAACAGGGGCTCGATGCCGCTGGAGCACCCCGCGATTATGGATATGGTCCCGGTGGGGGCGATCGTCGTGCGCGTGGCGTTGCGCAGGTGCTCCATCCTCCCGGCGTAGATGCTTTTTCCGAAGTTGGGGAAGCTGCCCTTCTCCTTGCCGAGCTCCTGGGACGTCCTGAGGGCCTCGTCGTCGAGGAACTGCATGAGCCGGCCGCCGAACGCCACGGCCTCCTCGGAGTTGTAGGGCATGTCCAGCATGAACAGGAGGTCGGCAAAGCCCATCACGCCCAGCCCTATCTTGCGGTTGCCCTTGGTGTTGCGCTCGATGAGGTCTATCGGGTAGCGGTTGACGTCGATGACGTTGTCCAGGAAGCGGACGGCCAGGCGCACCGTGGTGCGGAGCTTGTCCCAGTCCACCTCCGTGTGGCCGTCCCGGGAGCGGACCATCCGGGCCAGGTTGATGGACCCGAGGTTGCACGACTCGTAGGGCAAGAGCGGTTGCTCGCCGCAGTTGTGGACCACGATGCCGTTGGCGACGAAGCTGTGCGTCCGGGGCTCCCTGAGGTCGTAGACGTCCTCCTCGCCCTCGGGCTCGAGGCGGGAGAACGAGGCGGTGAAGTGCTCTGAATAGGGGCCACGGGTTCCGCCGGCCAGGTGCTTTTCAAGCCGGGCGCCCTTGCGGACGCCGAGGAAACCGATCTCCGAGGCGAACCTCGCCAGGTTCTCCCTGGAGACGACCAGCTCGTGCTGGGGCCGGCAGGGGTACTTCCGGGAGCCGCCCTTTCCATCGGGCAATTCCTTGAGCGCCGCCTTCCGGCGCTCCTTGTACAGTGTCGATGCAATACCGAAGTTGAGGAGCATCTGCTGGACGCGCTCGAGGACGGCCAGATCGCTCTGGGCCAGCCGGACGCTGACGCCCTTCTTCTCCGTGCCCTGCACGCTCCCGTCTGCCGTGAAGAGTGCCTGGAGGAACCCGCGCTGGAAGTCCTCGGATGCGGCCAGGACCTGGAACGGGATACTGTGCTTGTTTTCGAGCAGGCCGTACTCGGCCGCTATATCGCGCAGGCGCTTCGAGGAGACGCGTGCTTCGTCACGGCCCTTGACGTCGACCACGCCGACTTGGTACTCGCGGGCGGGCTTCTGCAGGCCCTCCACCTTCTTGTTGACCATTCCGGCGAACATCGGGGCCAGATTCTTCTTTTCCTCGCCGAAGAACGACAGGACGACGCGGTCCGACTTGACCGTGCCGTCGCCCACGAGCCAGCCGAGGATGCGGCCGGTGTCCAGGTCGCCCTTCGACCCGAACCCGCCCTTCCGGGACAGGATATGGACCCTGTCCCCCGGCGTCAGGTCTCTCGCTTCCACCCAGCCGCGGTCCGTCATCACGCGATGGTCACCGGTCAGCCGTGTCGAGTAGCCCTCCGCGGTCTTGAGCCGGAAAACCGTCTTCCTGCCGGTCCGGAAGAGGTTGCTCGCCGGCAATTTGCCCGTCGCGGGGCTCAGGCGCGGGTCCACCGTCACGTCGAGGGCGTTGGGCCTCGGGTCGGCTGCCAGCATCTCCGCCGGCCACAGGCCTTCTCCGGTGTAGACCAGGGTGTCGCCAGCCACGCACGGGTTCGTGCTCTCTATCTGCCCCAGCGCCGGCGTCGGGTTCTTCTCGTTCATCCGGTCGATGAATATCACGCCCGGCTCGCCGTTGCGCCAGGCCGAGTCGACTATGAGCTCGAAGACCTTGCGCGCCGAGTAGCACTTCTCGGCGCGCTTGGAGCGCGGGTTGTACAGTTCGTACTCCCCGTCCCGGTCGAGGGCGTCCATGAACCGGTCCGTGACGAGCACGGAGATGTTGAAGTTGTTGAGCCGGTCGCTGTCCCGCTTGCAGGTGATGAACTCCAGTATGTCGGGGTGGTCCACCCGGAGGCACCCCATGTTGGCGCCCCGGCGCGTGCCGCCCTGCTTGATGGCCTCGGTGGCGGAGTTGAACACCTCCATGAAGGATATCGGGCCGGAGGAGACGCCCTTCGTCGAGGCGACGAGGTCGTGGGCCGGCCGAAGACGCGAGAACGAGAACCCGGTCCCGCCGCCGCTCTTGTGGATGAGCGCCGTGTTCTTCAGGCCGTCGAAGATGCTCTCCATCGAGTCCTCGATGGGGAGGACGAAGCAGGCGCTGAGCTGCCCGAGCTCCCGTCCGGCGTTCATGAGCGTGGGGCTGTTGGGGACGAACTCCATGCGGGCCATGAAGGCGTAGAAATCCGACGCCAGCCACTCGATCTCGGCCCCGGACCGGCCGTAGAGCGCCTCCGCGGAGGCGATGGCGCGCGCCACCCGCCAGAGCATCTCCTCGGGGGTCTCCGTCACGCGGCCGTCGTTGTCCCTGCGCAGGTAGCGCTTCTCCAAGACGTTCCTGGCGTTGGGAGTCACGTTCATTTTCGGCAGACCGGCGGCGCCGGTCCCGTTGTCACCGTGCATCGAGGTCTCACCCGTCTCCCGCTCGGCGGGCTCGCCGGCCGCGCTCTTGGTCCCGGTTGCACCGCCCGTCTCCATTCGCGCACCCACCCTTTTTCCCGATGTGAGAAGGGGTATGATGCGACGTGGATAAATGATTTTCCGAATCCGGTCTGTTACCTGGCGCCAAAGGCCGGCCGGGGTCCGTTCCAGGTGTGTTATCATGCCGGATAAAAGATGTGAATCAAAAAACAATATAATTGCGGGTCACCGGGTCCGTCCCCCGACCGTGGCGGGGGGCTCAGCCCCGCGATCGTCCCCCGTGGCGCTCCAGCAGCGCAAGCACCATCCGCTCGAGCCCCTCGGCGCTTATGTCGTGGGGCGAGATGCGGGTGGTCGTGCCCGAACGACCTTCTTTCTCCACGGCCTTGTCTATTATCCCGTGGCCCTCGAGCAGCTGCAGGTGCTTCCAGAACTGGGTGTGGGCCACGGGCCGCTCGCCCCTCTCCTCGCAGACGACGTGGTAGGCCTTCTCCGCCTCCCCCGTGGTGACGAAGGCCTTCCTCCGCCCGGCGCGGGCGACCGCGAGCAGCACCAGCTGGGAGGTGGTCTCCAGCCCGTCGAGGCGCTCCAGCGGCAGCCCGCCCGACTGGGCCGCCGCGGCGCCCTCGATGAAACCGGGCAGAATCGAATCCAGTCCCTCGTCCTGGGCGCGCCGGGCCGCGGCGTGGAGCGTCTCTATGGCCCGGCGGGCGTCCCCGCCCTCGCTGGCGGCGAGCTGGGCGGCGAGCTCCAGGACCTCCCCGCTCCAGGTCCCGGCGTGGAGCCCCAGCCTCGCCCGCATCGCCAGGATGTCGAAGAGCTCGTCCCTCGAGTAGGGCCCCAGGGCCACGGTGTTGGAGCGCCGGAACGTGCTGGCGGTCGCCAGGTCCAGGAACTCCCAGACGTTGAGCTGGGAGACGAGCACGAGCGACACGAGCCCCTGCGCGCCGCCGGCGTCCTCGTCGAACCGCGAGAGGTTGTACACGAGGTCGGGGCCGGAGCGCTTTATCAGGGCGTTGGCCTCGTCCAGCACCACCAGGAGGTGGCACCGGTCCTTGACGAGCTTGCCCCGGAGGATGCCCAAAAGCTGGGCCACCGAGAAGCCGCGCTCCTTCAGGTGCTCCTGGAAGCGGGCGGTGATGATGCGGTGGAGTATCTCCGGGGGCGTGTCGCGGTTTCGGCAGTTGACGAGCTCCGCCACGATGTTTCGGTTGCAGAGCCGGCCCTGCTCCTCGATCTCGGCGCAGAAGCGCTTGGCCAGGGCGGTCTTGCCGGTGCCGACCGGGCCGCTGATGAACGCGGTCTGCGGGATGCCCGAGCGCACCACCTGGCCGAAGAGCGAGTGCAGCTGCGACAGCTGCTTCTCGCGGTGCGGAAGCTCCGGGGGGACGAAGTTGAAACTGAAGACGGCGTCGTCCTTGATGATAGGCCGTTTGACATATGGCGTAGGCGGCATTTGCGGGAAAACGTAACATCCACGGGATTGATAGACTTTACTAATCGCGGTGCCGGACCATCGTCAAGGTTGAAATACAGGGGGGGAGTTGGCCCTTTGCGGCGCGACGGACTACGCCGCTCGGACCGGAAGGACTGGAAGCCATGGCAGGGACCGACTGGATAGATCGCAAGGAGTACCCGTTCAAGTCGAACTACATACAATTGCCGATGGGGAAGATGCACTACGTCGACGAGGGGCAGGGGCCCGCTCGGTCGCTTCCTCATCCGCTACTTCAACTTCTTTGCCAAGAATGTCATGAAGATGGCGACGGCGGACCACTCGAAGCTCAAGCCGGTGCACGCCCAGTACACGAAGGCCTTGCCGACCACGAAGAGCCGCAAGGGCTCCTGGGTCTTTCCGCGCCAGATAATCTGGTCCAGCGACTGGCTCGACGGCAGCCGCAATACCGGTCGTCCACGGCGTCTTTCCGTGCGTCCGTACCCTTACGTCCCTTACGTCCCCTTTATCCGATAGCAATGAACGTCCCGTACGTCCCTTTCAAAGCGTGCACCTATTTCAGCGCTTCCGCCGCCTTCCCCAGCCGCTTCAGCGCCTCTTCCAGGTCCGCCCTTCTGGCCCCCAGGCAGATGCGTATGTGGCCCTCTCCGAGCTCGCCGAAATTGAAGCCCGGCACCGTGACGACCCCGAACTCGATGAGCTTCATGGCGAGGTCGGCCGACGAGAGCTTGAACTTGTACGACGGGAACACATAGATCGTCCCGTCGGGGTTCGGGCACCTGAAGCCGTCGATCGCGTTCAGGCCCTTGACCATCAGGTCGCGGCGCTCGCGGAACTCCTGGACCATCTTCTTGACGAAGCCGTCCGTCTCCGGTTTCAACGCCTCCAAAGCGGCGTACTGGGTTGTCGTCGGGGGGCAGGCGAGCATGTGGTAGGTGGTCTTCGACAGCATCTTGGCGACCTCCTCGGCGGCGGCGGCGTAGCCCATGCGCCAGCCCGTGGTGGAATAGGTCTTCGAGAAGGAGTTGATGTATACCAGTTTCTCCGCCTCGCAAAGGAAGGTCTCGTGCCTGCGGTCGAACATGAGCTCGTCGTAGACCTCGTCGGAGACGACCAGAAGGTCGTGGTCGCGCGCCAGGTCGCTCACGAGCTTTGTGTCGCTCTTGCGGAAGGCCATCCCGGTCGGGTTGGAGGGCGAGTTGATGACGATGGCGCGGGTCTTGGGACGGATTTTGGCCTTGAGGTCCTCCTCGGTCGGCCGGTGGCCGTTCTCCGCGGGCAGCCGGTAGGCCACGGGAGTGGCGCCGTGGATCCGGGCGTGCGCGCCGTACAGGAAGAATCCCGGGTCCGGGACCAAGACCTCGTCCCCCCGCTCGTAGAAGATATGGGCGATGGCGAAGAGGGCCTGGCTGGCACCGACCGTGACCACGACGTTCTCCTTCCTCGCCTCCTTCCAGTTCTGCCGGAGCTTGGCGGCGATGGCCTCGCGAAGCTCGGGTATCCCGCCCGAAGGCCCGTAGGTGCTCCGGTTCTCGTCCACCGCCCGCTTCAGGGCGGCCCGCACATTGGCGGGGGGCTCGATGTTGGGCTCCCCGATGCTCAGGTTGATCGCGCCGGGCCTGGCCAGCCCCAGCATCTTCCGGATGCCCGACTCCTCGACACAGTCCGCCCTTGCGGAGAAGGTATAGCCCACCCGGACACCCCTCATCCGTATGCGCGTATCCGTATTTCCAAATTGTGGGGCTGTGACACGCCATGTCACGGTCCATGATGGGAAACCTTGATATCCGCCGGGGCGATTGGAGCCGGGGGCGTCCATGGATTTCGGGCTGACGGCCGCGCAGGAGGAGATGCGCGCCAGGGTGCGCGAGTTCGCCGAGCGGAGGATAGCCCCGGTCGCCGACCGCTACGACCGGCACTCCGGGTTCCCGGAGGACGTGGTCAAGGGGATGGCGGAGCTGGGCCTCCTGGGGCTCACTGTCCCCGGCGAGTACGGCGGCACCTTCACCGACACCCTGTCCTACGTCATCGCCGTCGAGGAGGTCTCGCGCGTGTGCGGCGGGTTCGGCCTGCTTCTGGCCGCCCACAACTCGCTGGGCAACGCCCACATCGCCATGTTCGGCTCGGAGCAGCAGAAGAGAAAGTACCTCCCGCCCATCGCGAGCGGCCAAAGCATGAGCGCCTGGGGCCTGACCGAGGCCGGCGCCGGCTCGGACGCCGGAGGCACCGCCACCACGGCCGTCCTGCAGGGTGACAGGTACATCCTCAACGGGAGCAAGCTCTTCATAACCAGCGGGAACGTCGCCTCGACGTTCGTCATAATGGCCTCGACCGACAGGTCCAAGGGCACCCGGGGCATCAGCGCTTTCATCGTCGAGCGCGGCACCCCGGGGTTCCGCGTGGGGGAGCTCGAGGACAAGCTGGGCGTGCGCGCCTCGTCGACGGCCGAGCTCTTCTTCGACAACGCACCGGTGCCGAGGGAGAACCTGATGGGGAAGGAGGGGGAGGGCTTCAAGCAGGCGCTGGCCAACCTCGACGGCGGCCGCATAAGCATCGCCGCGTTCTCGCTGGGCATGGCCCGGGGGATACTCGACGGCTGCCTGCGCTTCCTGCGCGAGCCGGAGGGCGCCCGGCTCGCCCGCTCCCAGGCGGCCCAGTTCCAGCTGGCCCGCATCGCCACCGAGACCGAGGCGGCCCGGCTCCTGGTCTACCGCTGCGCCCACCTCAAGGACCGGAAGCTCCCCTACACCCGGGAGAGCGCCATGGCCAAGCTCTTCGCCTCGGAGACCGCCTCGCGCAACGGGATGGCCTGCGTCCAGCTCATGGGCCCGGCCGGCCTCACCCGCCAGCACGCGGTCGAGCGCCTCACCCGCGACGCCAAGCTCGCCGAGATCGGCGAGGGCACCTCGGAGATACAGAAACTCGTTATTTCAAGGCAGCTTGGGCTCGGCTGACGCTCCCCCTCACTGACCGCGCGGCGTTTTCATGTACCTGACCGCCGCCAGCGCCGCCACGGAGGCGTTCGCCATGGTGCTCACGACGTCCTTGGGACCGGTCGCCGTGCCGGCGAGGAAGATGCCGGGGACGCAGCTCTTGACGGGGAGGGAGTAGTCCCTGTCCAGGCTGAAGAAGCCCTCGCGGTCCAGCTCGACGCCCAGTAGCTTGGCGAGGTCGGGCGCGGCGTTGACGAGAGCCGGCTCCAGCACTATCAGGTCGGGCCGCAGCTTGAGCAGCTTGTGGGTGGAGGTGTCGAAGATGTCGAAGCTCAGCGAGCCGTCGCGGTCCACCATCACCTCGGAGGGCTTGCCGCGGATGAACTTCACGAGCATCCCGCGCACCTGGCGGTAGAACTCCTCGTAGTACTTTCCGTGCGCCCGCACGTCGGTGAAGCAGACGAACACGTCGGCGTCCTCGCCCAGCCGCTCCTTTACGGTGAAGGCCTGGTTCAGGGCGTTCATGCAGCCCACCTGGCAGCAGTAGGGCCGGTGCTTCTCGTCCCGGGAGCCCACGCAGGTCAGTATCGCCACGGTGGCCGGCCGCCGGCGGTCCGACGGCCGCAGGATATCCCCCCCCGACGGCCCGTCGGGCCGGTGGAGTATCTCGAACTCGAGCCCGGTGATTATGTCGGGGCTGCGGCCGTAGCCGAGCTCGGTCAGCCGCCGCAGGTCGTAGGGCACGATGCCCGTCGCCACGATCACGGAATCGAACCTCTCCCGGGTCTCGGTGGTCCCCTCGTCCAGCCGGACGGCTCCCGGCCCGCAGGCCTTGGCGCACTCCGAGCATCCCGGCGGGCACCGCGATCGCTCGATGGAATACCCCTCCGGGATGCCGGCGTGGCGAAGGACCGCCTTCCGCCTGCCCAGGCCCGGCGATTCGGGGTCGTCGTACTCCACCGGGCAGGCCTTCACGCAGTCGCCGCAGAGGTTGCACCGGGCCGGGTCGATGAATGTCGGGCGCCTCGCCAGCCCGGCCTCGAAGCGGCCCTCCTTCCGGGAGAACGCCGAGACCTCCGTCCCGAGCATGAGCCAAAAGAGGGTGGACCCTGCAAGCTCCCTGTACCTCTCCCCCAGCACCTTGAAGGCCTCCTCTCGCAGGGGGAACAGGTACTTGTTGTGCGACAGGTTGCCGCCCAGGACAGCCCCCTTCTCCACCAGGACCACCTCGACCCCGGCATTGACCAGCCCCCAGGCCGCCTGGAGCCCTGCGGCTCCCCCCCCGATTACCAGAGCCCTCCCGACCATTTCCGACACCCGACGGCCTCGGAATCGGGTGGGCCCTTTTAAACATGTTGCATTCTTCGTACGCCAATATCCTTATATGTCAATTAGAATCTCAAACCGATATTATTTTATAACCTATGCCCTTAATGTATTCCGCTAACATATGGTATATCAGGAGGCAGTAGGATGAAGAGGGTTGCAGCAATAGCTATCGTGATGCTTTTCGGACTTAGCGTCCTCACCGTGCCGGTGTTCGCGCAGGTCAAGGCGCCCGAGGGCCCCGCCGGCCCCCGCGACGAGGCCACCCCGGACGGCCTCTACTGGGCCACCGAACGCCGGCTGACCGACAACGGCGCCGAGGACCGGATACCGCAGATAGTGGTCGATAGCGCGGGCATATCCCACGTCATCTGGTTCAGGGGCGGCTCCTACTCCGGCCAGTACATGTACAAGAAGATCGACCGGCTGGGCAACGAGCTCATCGGCGAGAAGCAGATAGCCTCCGGCACCATCCCGGAGCAGTACAGCGGGTTCGTGTCGCCCTCCATCGGCATAGACTCGAAGAGCAACTTCCACATCGTAATGGAGCCCGGCGGGTTCGGTGTCGCCTACGCCAAGTACGACGCCAACGGCAACAACCTGGTGCCCCAGAAGACGGTGACCTCCGGCGCCCAGAGCCCCCACAACCCCGCCATAGCGGTCAGCCGCAACGACATAGCCCACGTCATCTACGAGGACTACCGCTTCGGCTACAGCGCCGAGGCCATAGCCTACGCCCGCATCCTCAACGACGGCACCATCGACAAGGACGGCGTGCGCATAAGCGAGGCGAGCTGGTACTGCGAGGGCTCCACCCTGACCACCGACTGGAACAACAACATCCACGCCACGTTCATCAACACCGCGCAGGGCGTCTACCACGGCAAGCTCGACAACTACGGCAACCCCCTGCCCCAGGCCCCGCCGACCTACCTTTACAGGTCCGGCAGCTTCTGGACCGACGGCCCGCCGAACGTCGGCTGCGACGGCACCGGCGGCGTCCACATCATCTGGAACGACCGCCCCCAGGGGGTCGGCAACGTCAAGTACATGAAGCTCGACAACAACGGCAACAAGCTCGCCTCCGGCTCCGACGAGATGGGCATTCTCCTGACCACGAGCCCCACCTGCCGGGGCTTCCCGTTCATCGCCGGCGACAGCCGCGGCAACGCCTACGCCATCTGGTCCGACACCAGAAACGGCGTCGACCAGGTATTCTACCTCAAGATCGAGCCCGGCACCGAGAACGACACCAACCTGCCCAACAAGGCCATCTGCCTCACGAAGGACGCCAGCGGCAACGCCCGGGAGCCCAAGGTGGCATTGGACCCGGACGACAATTTGCACGTCGTCTGGAAGGACCAGCGCGACGGCAACTACGAGATATACTACAAGTTCGCCTACAACTACGGCGTGGAGGCCACCATGACCCCCGAGGAGATGTACAAGGTCATGTACGTCCACCCCAACGAGACCAAGACCGCCAACATCAGCATCCGCAACAGCGGCGGGCTCCTCGACAAGGTGCACCTCAACCTCTCCAACAACTTCCACGGCCACACCGGCTGGAAGGTCAAGGTGGACGTCGTCGACTTCGAGCTCAAGTCCCAAGAGATCCGCAAGGTGAAGGTCTCGGTCACGGGCGCCCCCGAGGGCATGGCCAACGACTACATCGACACCAGCGTGGTGGCGGTCTCCGAGGGCAACCCCAGGCGCAACAGCACGGTGATGTTCCGCACCTACCTCGTCGTGGACGAGCGCCTGAAGCTCGAGTGCACCGACAGGGTGCACCAGACCCAGGCGGGCATCCCCACGGTGTACATCGCCACGCTGCAGAACATCGGCGACATCAAGCTCGACATAAATCTCACCACGTTCGGAATAATGGACTGGGAGGTGACGCTCGACAAGGGCGACATCCTCAACCTCAAGCCGGGGGGGACCGTGGACATACGCATGACCGTCACGCCCCCGCCGAGCGCGATCGCCGACGAGGTGGGGGTCGTCACGCTGTTTGCCAAGAGCATCCGCAACCCCAGCGTGAAGGATTCCATAACCACCCACACGGTGGTCAGCCCCAGCATCTACATAGAGCTCGCCTGCCCCGACTCCGAGAAGGCCGTGGACCCGGGCAACGCCACCTCCTACCAGGTCTTCGTGTCCAACATCGGGAACATGGCGGGCACGGTCATTATCATACTCGAGATAGTCAGCGGCACGGGCGCCTGGCAGGCCGAGCTGGACGCCAACGCGGTGGGCGTGGCCGGCGGCGAGACCAAGGGGGTGCATCTGACCGTGGCGGCGCCCCAGGACGCCAAGGCCGGCGACCGCCTCGTGGTTCGCGTGGTCGGTTTCAACGAGGAGCGCACGATGACCGACGACGTCACCACCACCACGCTGGTCAACCAGGTGCACAAGCTCCTGGTCGCGGTCAATCCCGACCGGCAGGTGGCCGACCCGGGCGCCACGGTGACCTACGCCCTGACCGTCCAGAACGCCGGCAACGGCCCGGAGGAGATGACCCTCTCGGTGAACAAGATGGACGTCAACTGGAAGATGAAGTTCGTCCGGGCGACCGCCGAGATATCCGACCTGTACCTGGACGCGGCCCAGTCGGTCTCGTTCGAGGCGGTCGTGACCGTGCCCACCGAGGCGCTGGCGGGCGACCACCTCCTGGCCGTGAGCATCATGGACAACTCGAACAACATATGGCCGGTCAACCTCGTCACGACCGTGAAGCACATCTACGACCTGGACCTCACCACCACGCTCTCCAAGCAGCAGGGGTCCCCGGGCAAGTCGGTGTACTTCACCATACTGACCAGAAACCGCGGCAACGGCCCCGACACGATACTCTTCTCGGCGAGCCGCCTGCCGCAGGGATGGACCATGGACTTCAAGGACAGCGATCTGGACACCGTGGAGGGCATCACCCTCAACGCCACGGAGATAGGCAAGACCTACCTCATCATCGGATTGCCGATGTCCTCCAACAGCACCTCCCAGGAGATACTGGTGACCGGCACCTCCGACAGCGGGCTCACCGACCAGGTCAAGTTCGTGGTGGACATGATGCTGCCCGACCTGTACCTGGGCGGCCTGAGCTACAACCCCAAGCGGCCGGTCGCCGGCAAGGCCGCCACCGTGACGGTGAAGGTGTACAACAAGGGCGAGGTCAACGTGGAGAACGTGACCGTGCGGTTCTACGAGGGCGGGACCATCCTGGGCACCGAGCGCCTGAGCCGGATGCCCGCAAACGCCAACAAGACCGCCACGTTCACCTGGGTGCCCCAGGAGGGCCGTCACAGCATCACCTTCCGGGTGGACCCGGACAACACGCTGGTGGAGACGGACGAGGCCAACAACCAGCTCAAGGAGACCGTGACCGTCACCAAGGGCACCTCCATCCTTCCCGGCTTCGAGCCCCTGCTCGTGGTCGTGGCGCTGGGAGCGGCCTCGCTGGTGCTGGTCAGGCGGCGGAGGACCTGAGCGGGGGCCGGTCACCTACCAGGCCAGATCGCGAGCGGAGGCAACGCAAATGAACGGCCGAACAGGCATAGCGAGCATGCTAGTGATAGCATTGATCGCGGCCGGGCCACTGGCGGCGCCCGCCGGCGCCGCCGGCCAGGCCAGGGCCGGGCCGGACCTCGCCTTCCGGCCGGGCAGCCTGGTGAACCTCCCGGATGAGCCGCATGTCGGGGACGAGGTCATCACCAACGTGACCGTCGAGAACGCGGGGACCGCGGACATCGACGGGAACTTCACGGTGACCTTCTTCCTCAACGACACCGGCACGCCCCTGAAGCCGGCCGAGAGCAACGTGACCTACAGCGGGATTCCCGCCGGCGAAAGCTACAACGTCTCCATAGGGTGGGGCACCGCGGGATTGGCCAGCGGCGTGAACTACACCATCCTGGTGGTTTTGGACCTCGAGGACCGGGTGGCCGAGGACAACGAGACCAACAACCGGCTGGAGCAGAACATCTCGTTTCTGCCCCAGCGGTTCCCCGACCTCTCGGTCTCGCCCGACGGGGTGTGGTTCGACCCCTCGCCCCCGGCGGCCGGGGACAACATCACCGTGACGGTGGCCGTCCAAAACCACGGCGACGCCGCCTCGCGCTTCGTGGACGTGTTCTTCTACCTCAACGACACCACCACGCCCCTTGCGGGCTTCGTCACCCTCAAGGACCTGAACGCCTCCGGGTCCCAGAACGCCTCCAACGTGTGGGACGCCCGCGCCCTCCCGCCGGGCAGCTACGACATCCTGGTCTTCGTCAACCCGCGCTGGGCGACCAACCACCACACCGAGCTGGACACGGCCGACAACAACCTGACGATCCCGGTGGTGCTGGGGAAGAAGGTGGCCGACCTGGCCGTCCTGGGGCTGGACTTTTCGCCGCCCTCCCCCAAGGTCGGCGACACCGTCGTGGTCACGGTCGAGCTCCATAACGCCGGCAATGGCTCCTCCCCCGGGTGCGCCGTGGGGCTCTACCGCGGCTACGAACTGGAGCCCGTGGCGTCGGGCCCGGTCCCCCCGCTGGGGCCCGGGGCATCGGCCAGCGTGGACATCGACTGGAACACCACCGGCACGGACTCCGGCTTCAACGTCATGAGGGTGGTGGTCGACCCGGGATACTCGTTCACCGACACCAACCGCACCAACAACAGCCGGCTTTGGAACCTGACATTGGCCGGAGAGGTAGACCTCTCGCTGGAGGACCTCTCGATATCGCCGGCCGGGCCCCGGAAGGGGGACGCGGTGGCCTTCACCGTCTCCGTCCGGAACCGCGGGAGCCTGAGGTGCGGCTCCGCCAACCTGACGCTCTCCGTCGGCGGCACCGAGGCCGACCGGCTCCCCCTCATGACCATCGCCGCCGGGGGCGTGATGAACGCCACGCTCGGGTGGTCCACCTCCGGCCTGATACCGGGCGTGTACGACTACGAGCTTAGGGTCCTCGCCGGGCCCCCGGACCACGACACCCGGCCGGAAAACAACCTGCTCAAGGGCTCCGTCACGGTGGCCGCGCCATCGCCCAGCCCCGACCTGCGGGTCTCGGAGATACGGCTGCCGGCGCAGCCGCCCCGGGCGGGCGACCTCCTGACGGTCGGCGTGGTCGTGGAGAACGCCGGCGACCTGGACGCCAGCGCCAGCACGGTCATGGTGACGCTCGAATCCTCGGCCGACATGACGCTCTGGTTCTCGGAAGCGCCGGTGGCGGTGCCGCCCGTGGCCGCCGGCCGGACCGCCACGGTGAACGTCTCCGGTGACACCGCCCGCTTCGCGCCGGGCATCTACACGCTGGAGGCGACCGTCGACTACGGCAACGCCGTGGCCGAGTCCAACGAGACCAACAACCGCCTCGCGGTCTCCCTCACTATACTGGGGCCGGAGGTCCGGCTCGCCAAGCTCTCCGTGGGAGAGATATCGTTCGCCGGGGAGCGGGTGGAGGGCAGGAAGGTCGACATCGTGGTCCCGATCGCCAACACCGGCAACGCCACGGCCCTGGACGTCGTGGTCAGCTTCATCATCGACGGAAAGACCGCCGCCACGCGGAACCTGGACCAGATACCGGCCGGCACGTCCCGCAACGCCACCCTGACCTGGACGTTCCCCTCCGGGGACCACACCGTGAAGGTCCTCGTCTCATCGGCAGGCATCCAGGACGCGACGGGCGAGAGGAGGGTGTCCGTGGGGACCGGCGCCTCCGACCAGGGCCTGCTCCTCCTGGCGCTGGGACTGGGCCTCATACTGATCCTGGCGGGCGCAGCCGCCGCGGTGCGGCTCCGGAGGCCCCCGGCCCCCGGCCCCAAGGTGAAGCTCGTGGAGGAGGAGGAGTGAGGGCATGAGGGGCCAATGGATGGCCGCCGCGCTGGCGGCGGCGCTGGTCATTGTCGTGGCCGTTCCCCCGGTCCAGGGAAAGATCCCGGGCTACTGGGACACGACTCTCGAGGTCATCAAGGGCAAGGGCCGGGAGCCGCTCCTCATCGACTACGGCGGGAGCCTCTGGTGCATCTACCAGTACCGGACCGAGCTCAGGGACGTCGGCATGGACCAGCCCGGCCGGCGCAGCGACATCTACTACAGCATACTGAACGCCAGCGTGGGCAACGGGCCCGCCCGTACGGGGAACGTCTCGGACTGGTCGACCCCCGTGAGCCTGGTGCCCGGGTCGCAGGATGTCAACGGCCACGGGGTGCACGGCCCCTACGCCTCCGTCTACAAGGGCAAGCTCTACGTCACGATGGAGGCCGTGGAGCCGTCCATCAAGGACGACGACGCCAAGATGGACTACGACATCATATTGCGCGTCTTCGACGGGAGCTTCTGGGACCCGCCCCTCGAGCAGCCGGCGCGCGTGATAAGCGAGCGCAACGACGTGAACGTTTCGGACACGGAGTGCCGGAGCATCACCTTCCGCGAGACCCTCCATTTCGTTTGGGACCAGGTGCCGGTGGACGAGCAGGCCGGGAGCACGCCCAGGCTCCACACCCGCGACATCGTCTACCGGACCTACGACGGGGCGGCCTGGGGCTCCCCCTCCGTGGCCGCCGCGGGGAACGGCAGCGTCCTGGGAGTCCCTTCGGTCGCGGTCTACAAGGACCGCCTCTGGGTATCCTTCCAGACCAACACGAGCGAAGGCGACGACATGGACATCCTGGTGATCAGCTGGGACGGCGCCTCCTGGTCGGCCCCCGGCCGCGTCAACCCGGCCGTGGAGGGTTCGCCGCTCAAGCGCCAGAACATGAACGCGCGCCTTGCCGTTCTCGGCGACCGCCTGTACTGCGCCTGGCAGAGCGCCGACGCCATCGCCAAGTCCGGGAGGGACTACGACATCCTGGTGAGCAGCACGGACGGGGCCTCGGGTTGGTCGGAGCCCTTCGAGGTGAACCCTCCAGGCGACTCCGACGCGGCCGCCACCACCGGCCAGGACAAGGCGCCGGACATCAAGGCCTGGAACGGCTCGCTCCACATCGCCTGGGCCTCCAACAACACCCGGATAAACGACGGCGGCGAGGACTACGACATCATGCTGCGCTCCTTCGACGGCACGGCGTGGGGCCCGATGATCCAGGTCAGCCCGGCGGGGGACAACGGCACCATCGCCGGGGACCACAACCGGGGCGACGACGAGACCCCCCGGCTCCACTCGTGGAACGGCAGCCTCTACTGCACCTGGATATCCTACGACCAGGAGGGCGTCGGCCACAAGGGCGGCAACCCCTCCGTCATCGCAAGGCGCGTCCGGGGCCCCGACCCGGGCACCCCCGGGGACGACTTCCCGGGCACCGGCTCCGGAGGGACCGGGCCCTCCCAGCAGTTCCCGTGGGCCGTGGCGGGGGTGCTGGTCGTCGCCGCCGCGGTCGCGGCCGCGGCGATCGTGCTGTGGCGGCCTCCCAGGGAGGATGCGCCGGGCTGCGGCCGCACCGAAAAGGACAACAGCCGGAAGGGCAAAGATTAAACCAGACGTTTCCGTTGCAAGAGGTGGTAATCCCATGATACGAAAGGCCAAAGGCATATTCGTGGCCGGGCTGATGATGGTGAGCTCGCTCTACGCCCTGGCGGGCGCCGCGGGCGGGACCTCGGTCCCGCCGGCCTTTCCGGCCGCAGGGCGCGGGCCGACCCCCAACAACGACTCGGAGCCCAACAACGACTTCAACAACGCCACACTCATCACCGGCGCCGTCACGTTCGACGGCGGGGTGGGCCAGGGCGACCTCGACTATTTCAAGATAAACCTGGCAAGCGGCCCCACGGCCGACACCCTGACGGTCACCTTCACAGCCCACACCGGCGGAGGCACCCGCCTGACGATCTTCGACCCCAACCGGTTCGAGATCCTCTACGAGGACCCCGGCCGCGAACTCCGTCTGAGCTTCACGGCGGCCGTCTCCGGATACTACTACATCTACCTGCCCGAGCTCGGCCCGTGCAACTACACCCTCGCCACCGCCCTGGGGACGGCCGCCTTCACCACCGACGGGGACAACTCCCCGGCGCAGGCCACCCCCATCTTCCCGACCAGCGACACGCCCTTCTCGACGGCCGGCACGGCCAACAACGCCAGCGATTACTCCGACTTCTTCAAGGTTCACCTCAACCACTCCGAGATGGTCTCCACGGACGTGCTCAAGGGTTTCCTGGACGCCCCGCCCGCCGGCGCGCTCTCGCTGATGCTCTACGCCAGCGGAGGGCACGAGCCCCTCGCGGGGTACATCCTGCCCGACCCGGGCCTCAACCAGACCCTCACCTTCTCGCCGGCCGCCGCCGGCGACTACTACCTCAGGGTCTGGGCCCACCACGGGGGCGGGCAGTACTCGCTCAAGGTCAGCCTGTTTCCGGGCGCCGCCGACAACAACGGGATGAAGGAGTTCGCCTCAGCCCTCACGAAGACGGAGGCGCACTGGTACAACACCAGCGGCGACCTGACCCTGGGCATCGACCCCGACGATTTCCTGCTCGTCGAAAATGTCTTGGCGGGCCAGACCTTCAACTGCACCCTCAAGAGCACCCAGTACGACCCCCAGGACGGCACCCCCGACATCTGGATCAGGCTGCACGACGCCCTCAACGAGCTGCCGCCCGACCCCACCGACAATTTGGCGGACCCGGTGGCCAACGCCAACGCCCGCATGCTGGAGGCCGGCAACTTCTACGTCCAGCTCAACCTCACGCGGTGGGCCGGCGGATACGACCTGGAGGTCTTCACGAACTCGCCCCCGCAGCTCGCCGCCTCGGTGCCCAACATCACCTTCTGGGAGAACACCAGCGACACCAGCATCCGGCTGGTCAACGTCTTCTACGACCCGGAGGACGACCCGCTGACCTACACCGTCACCCCGCTGCTCGACGGCTGGCAGGACAACATAACGGTCACGGTGGGCGACGACCCCCTGAGGACCGTGACGATGACACCGGCAAGCGGCTGGCGCGGCTACTTCTCCATGGACATCAGCGCCACTGACCCGTACGGGGAGACGACGACCACGAACGTCAAGCAGGTCTGGGTGAGGGGGATAAACCACAGGCCCGAGGTGATCAGGTCCGAGATAGACCCGATAGTCCTCGAGAAGGGCAAGCCCGACTTCGACCAGCTCAACCTGACCTCCGTGTTCCGGGACCCGGACCCGGGCGACCGGTTGTTCTACAACGTCACGGGCAACGAGAACATCCGGGTCTCCTTCCCCAAGGAGATCGAGAACCAGTACTACCCCACGGGTGCCGTGATGTTCGTCCCGAACATTGGATTCGTCGGCACCGAGATCATGTACTTCACCGCAAGCGACCTCGAGGTCCTCGTCTCCGACCCGGTGATGGTCACGGTCGAGGTGCGCGAGATCATCAACGAGAAGCTCACGGTCACCGACCCGCCCAGGCTCGTTATGGACGAGGACGGCCCGGGGGTCACAATCAACCTCGCCTCCAACGTGAGCTCCAACCTGCCCGGCGACACGTTCACATTCGAGTACGTCTCGGCGAGCCAGAACTACACCGTGAGGCTCACCGGCAGCCTGGCCAACATCACGCCCCGCGCCGGGTTCTTCGGAATAGAGATCCTGGAGTTCAACGTCAGCTGCTCCCACGGGCTCAAGGGCGTGATGAGGCTTACGGTCGAGACGCTCTGGGTCAACGAACCCCCGACGCTCAGGCCGCTGGCCCCCGCCAACTGGTCGGTGACCATATCCGAGGGCGAGTCGGTCCGGTTCAAGATAGACGCCTCGGACCGGGAGACCCCCCAGGCCCAGCTCAAGGTGCGCTGGGCGGTGGGCCCGACCAACCAGACGCCGGGCCTGGAGTACCTCTTCGAAACCGACTATGAGACCGTGACGACCCTCGAGGGCTCCAAGCTCCTCGTGGTGCGGGTCACGGTCAACGACACCATCACCCAGGTCACGGCCCAGTGGAACGTCACGGTGGTCAACGTCAACCGGGCCCCGGAGGACGTGCGGATAACCTTCCCGCCGGAGGGCTCGGCGTTCGAGGAGGGCAAGCGGATCAGCTTCATCGGGATGGGCTCGGACCCCGACGGCGACCCGCTGGTCTTCCAGTGGTACGAGGGGACCAAGCTCCTGGGCACCGGGATGGAGTTCAACTACTCGAAGCTCAAGGCCGGAAAGCACAACATCACCCTGAAGGTGTCGGACGCCACCGCCTCGGCGACCTCACACCTGAACGTCAAGGTCAACGCCAAGCTCACGCCGGGCTTCGAGGCCGTGTGGGTCCTGGCGGCCGTGGCCGGGGCGGCGGTGGCGGCCGTGGCGCTGGGGCGCAGGAAGGACTGAATACAAGGCGCGAGGCGCACCCGGCGTCCCTTCGGGCCGCCTCGCCTTGGCGGCCTGAAGGCCGCCTGCGGAGGCGCAGGGCGCAAGGCTTGAGGCGCAAGGGTGGAGGCGCAAGGGACAAGGGAGGAGTCCACGACCGGCCCTTGATAATGAGTTTGGACAAAACGGGCGAATCACCGTCATAAAAACCCACCGGGGCTTTTCCACCGGTGTCAAACGACCGGCTCGCAGCACCACCGGCTGAACTCCGCACAATCTGCGGATTGTGCGTTCGTTCCACAATTTGGCCCCCGGGCCAAACCGTGGAACCCGGTGGCATGCCCGCCCTCCGGGCGGGGCTGCTCGCCGCTCGTTTCCGTAGAAGACCTGCTGGTCTTCTCGGCCGAAACGAGCGCCCTGCGCTCGTTTGCGGTCCCCCAGACAATCCACCGCCTGAACTCCGCGCTTCCTGATGGAAGCGCGTTCGTCCCTGAACCAGGCTTGCGAGCCTGTTTCAGGAAGGCGGTGGAATGTCTGCGGTTTCAACCGGTGGCGTGACAGCCAGGCATAATCGGCAGTAGCCTTTTTGTCCTGCCAGGAAAATGTCGGGGGCGAGGGTTACACGCTCGCCCTCGACGAGTGAGGCAAGCGAGCGATAGCTCTCGAAGGGGAAAAACTTTTCGGAGGTGCGAATATGGTCATGAAAATCGAGAAGGTGAGCTATAGCTCGAGCCTGGGAGTGCAGGTGGCGCATGTGAACTACGCGGTGAAGTACAGGCACAAGATATTTGGAAAGGGGGTAGTGATGGCGAGAGCTCTGGAGAGCTTCAGGGAAACGGAGAGGGCGTGGAGTGAAAAGACGGGACTGAAGATCCTGGAAATGGGAATAGACAAGGATCATGTCCATATGGTATTTCAATGGGGGCCTGGAAGCCGTTGTCCAAGGTAATCCAGCTCCTGAAAGGGCGGTGCGCGAGGGAGGTGCTTCGGGACTTCCCGGAATTACGACGCGAGAGGTTCTGGGGCGGACACATGTGGTCGCCGGCATACCAAGGAGCGCCGCGGGTGCCGATGGACGTGGCAGGCCAGACGAAGCTGGACAGGTTCGCCTGCTGAAGCGAGAAAAACGGGCGCGGCGGCTGCGGCCGCAGCCGCACATACCGCCGGTCTTAACCGGCGGGGCCGCCGCGCCCGGTTGATATGGATTTTCAATTATAAAACCGGCCAAGCCATGGATGTAGATATAGTAAAACAAAGCGATCTTAGGACTACCACCGGTATACCCCTTGGAAATAGTCAATATAGAGCTCAACTTCTTACCGTTAGGCAAGGTCCAGGTATTTTCAAGATACAGAAATAAATATATATTCTCATTTCCCCGCTTTTGCCCAAACCCTCCCCGTCTCCCCCTCGACCCTCCATCGACCGTCCTCCGTCTCCGGCAACAGATCTCAATCTCCCACCGGTGTCGACCTCCCAGCCCGCATCTCCCCGCCCCGTCCGAAAGCCTCCGCTCATCGCCCACGACCCTCCATTTTTCTTTCCGCCCCCAAAAACAGTTGCCCGGCGGCGAAGCCGCCGGCTTGGTAGGCTTCAGGCCTGGAAAATATTCCCCGGGCAAGCTCCGTGAAGGCCGGGAACCGGGCCGGCAACCGGCCGCTGGGGCGGAAGAAGCTTCGGCCGTCGCCCCGGAATTGTTTCCGTGCCATCGCAAATCCTTCTGTTTCGTGCGCCTGCTCGCGAGCCCGGGCTAGCCACGGGCTCGCATCGCAGGCGCCCCCTCGACCCACTCGGTGGCGCGTCATCTCAAGGGGCCACCGTTTATCGGCCCCAGCCTCCGCCAGCGGACATCTACGCCCCTCCCGCCCGGCCTCATCCAATACCATACCCCGGAAAATCGATCCCCGCCACCGCCCCCCGCCTCATCCCGCCGCTTCCCCGCCGTGAACTGGGCAATGCCCCATCCCGCCGCGCGGGCATATCCTCCTTCCGAGCGCGGGGCAATCCCTCATCCCCTTCCTCTTCCCGCAGGAGGCGCATTTCCCGACCATCGAATTCCAGCACCGGATGGCATTGGCCCATCATAAACCTGATACCGGCCTTCCACTGGTCAAACCTTAAGCCGCCGGAGACGAATCCGGCTTCGCGCGACGAGGCGTTCCTCTATGCTGGCATGGGCCGGGAGAAGAAAATGCGGAAAATAGTCAGGGGGTTGGCGGCCAAGGAGATCGATGGTGCAGTCCAAGCATCGGACGACCGACCTCCTGCCGCCGCCCAAAACCCCCAAATACCCTAGGGTCCCATCCACCGCTTGGTCTCGCCATGCCTGAAGAATGCCAGGTCTGCAGGAAGCCGCCGATATCAGCGCGCCACAGCTACTGCGCCCGTTGCCACAAATGGTGCTCCGTGCGCAAGGAGATTCGCGCCCGCGTCAAGACGCTCAAGGCGCGCTACGACCCGGCGCGGGACATCTTCACCTGCACATATCTGAACATCCCTCTCAACGAGACCGACCAGGACGCGCCCGATGCCCTCACCTTCCACCACCCCATTCCCAAAAAGCGCGGCAAGATCAAGGTCTCCTGCTCGTTTTACAACGCGATGATATCGGACCTGACGGACACCGAGGCCCGCAGGGCCGTTCTCGCGCTGGCTCGCCGTTTCCAGCAAGGGACCGCGGTCGACAGGAAGGCCCTCAGGTTCCGGTACTGGAACCGCGCGCCCATCAAGCCGCCGCGCATTGCCGGCGTCCCGCCCTTCCGGGCCTGGCGCGCAGACGAGTGCCCGATATGCGAGAAGCCTCCCGTGCCCAACACCCTCTACTGCGCCCGGTGCCACAAGATGGCGGACGCCCCCGACTTCAGCATGGTCAAGCTCCAGGCGCTCAAGGAGGCATACGACCCGGCCACGGACAGCTTCCGGTGCCACTACACGGGGGTGGCGGTCGACATCCAGAACCTGGGACGCCCGTGGGACCTGACCTACGACCACCCAATGCCAGGCGACGGGAGCCGCTTGGTCGTGGCGGCCTACTGGGTGAACGTGATGAAGACGCAGCTCTCCGAAGACGAGTTCCGGGCCGTCGTCATCGAGATGGCCCGGTGCTTCGGGACCGGCGAGCCGTTCCGGATGGAGGTCTGCGAGTTCAGGCACTGGAGGAAAAAGGCGTAGGATCGCAGGGCGCGAGATGGAAGGCGACAAGGGAGAAAGGGAGGCGTCAGGGCATCAAGGCATCAAGGGACGGAACGGGGAACGTGCCTCCAATCTTCCGTCGTCCCCTTGCTGCCTTCCTGCCCTCCCTTTCTGCCTTCCGCAGGCGAGCTTCGCTCGTCTCGGCCTAAAAGACCGGCCGCTGCCGGCCTTTCACGGTCGTCCCTTGCGCCCTGCGCCATCGCCCCTTGCGCCTTCGTCCCTCGCGCCCTGCGCCTTGCGCCTTGATATCATTACAAATAGGCATAAATAGGGCCTATATATTTACATAGTAAAGGTGAGCGACATCAGGAAGGTCGGCCTGTTACTGGCAGGGCTGCTCGTTCTTCCGGCCCTGTTCGCCGCCTTCGCGGCGACGGCCTCCGAGGCCCAGCCCGAGGTGACCGACGTCAAGGGCGACTCCGCCTCCGGAAAGGACTCGCGCGACCTCACCGCCGCCTTCTTCCACACGGAGACCAACGACAGCTTCAAGGTCAGCCTGAACCTGACCGCCCTGGAATCCTACACCAACCCCAACGACCTCACCAACGCCCCGACCACGGAGTACCAGGTCTACTTCAGCGTCGCCGGGGACAACTACACGGTGGTCTGCAGGGTCCCGGTGCACGGCCCGTTCGGCTTCACAATCCAATACGAGATCCGGTCCGTCGAGTACAAGGGTACCACGACGGTCGAGACCCAGATGGCCTCCCTCAGCGGCTGCACCTACAGCCCCAACGACCACCTCATCTCCTGGCTGGTCCAGAAGACCCACTTTTCCAACCTGACCGCCGGCACCCATCTCACCAAGACCTGGGCCGCCGTGTACAACCGGAACTTCGGCGACAGCGAGCGGCGGATAGAGGACCGGGGCCCCAACAGCGGCTTCGGGAAGGACTACATCATCCGCGGCTCCAGCGGGGCGGACATCATAGACGTCAAACTCTCCGTCGACAATGTCACCCAGCCGTGCAAGCCCAACGAGGCCGCGACTTTCAGGATATCGGTCTTCAACAACGGCACCTCGCAGGTTTCGGTGCACCTTGCCAACTCGACACCCGACAAGAATGGGTGGATCGTGGAGCTGGCCCTCTCCAACCTGACCATCCCGGCCAACTACACCCGCACGGTGAACCTCGTGGTCTCCTGCCCCCGCGACGCCGCCAACGGGACATCACTGACCGTCACGGTCTCGGGCAGCGTCACCACGCCCGGCAACCAGACCGGGCAGACCAACTCCCTGACCCTCGTGGCCACGGTGAACTACATACCCCCCAAGCCCCCGGAGACGCCCTGGTGGAGGCAGCTTCTCGATTTCTTCCTCAAGCCGACGGTCTTGACCTACGTGGTCTATGTCCTCATGGTCCTGGCAATCGTCGGGGCCGCCGCCCAGGCCGCCGTTTCAAGGGCGCGCCGCAAGCGGGAGGAGGAGCCGGTCCCCCTGTCGCCCTCCCCCCTGCCGTGAGGCGACGTTTTCGTTCCTGGTCACAATTTCGACGTTTTTCTGTTCAAGGCGCCTTGTTTTTCTGCCCCTCATAGAATTTAAATAATCGGAAAGTGCTAGAACGTCCGATGCCCCTCCGCCGCGCGCTCGTGCTGGCACTGGCCCTGCTCCTGGCGCCGGGCGCCGCCCTTCCCGCGGCCGCGTCCGAGCCCCCCTGCACGGACGAGTCCTGCGAGGTCGGAGGGGGCTATGTCAACGCCACGGTGGAAATCGACGTGACCTGGAACTCCCTTGGGGGCAACATCACCATCATGCTCTACGAGGAGGGCGCCCCGGTAACGACGGGAAACTTCATCAGGCTCACCGCCACCAAGTTCTACGACGGGTGCAAGTTCCACCGCTGCATCGACGACTTCGTGGCGCAGACGGGCGACCCCAACAGCAAGAACAGCAATCCCTACGACGACGGCTGGGGCGGCTCGGGCCAGACGATCCCCCTGGAGATAAACGGGACGCTGACCCACATCGACGGCGCCGTCGGCATGGCCCGGAGCCAGGACCCCGACTCCGCCTCCTCCCAGTTCTACATCTGCGACGGGCCGCAGCACTCTCTCGACGGGAACTACGCCGTGTTCGGCCTGGTCGTGGGCGGGCTCGAGCTCGCCAAGAAGATAGCGGCCTGCCCGACCTACGGCAGCAAGCGGCCCCTCCTCAAGGACCATCCCGTGGACGACATCGTCATGACCTCCCTGACGTTCACCCCCGGCCGGTGGGTCAACGCCACCAACGCCACGGCGGGCCCGGCGTCCGGGGCGCCGCTCCTGACACAAGACGTCGCCTGGGCGCTGGGCGCCGGAGGTGCCGCCGCGGGCGCAACGCTCGTCGCCATCGGCCTCCTGCGCATACGCCGCCGCCTGGCGGCGAACAGGGTGCAGGGTCCGGGGGGCAGGGTGCAGGGGAGCGACGACCTCCACGCCCTGACCCATAACCCTGAACCCTGAACCCTGGAACCTGGGCCCTGCCCCTTGCCCCCTGCGCCCGGCGCCCCGCACCCTGCACCCTGCCGTTCCATTCTCGACATCCGTATCGATAGTTATTTATCGGGTCGGCCCCATCTCGCGCCGAAACCGCCATGAAGATATGCCCCTACTGCCGCTCTCCGAACCATGACAGTTACCAGCTGTGCGCCCGCTGCCGCCGGCTCTCCCCGGCCGAGGAGCAGCGCCGGCGGCATGCAACGATGCTCCTGCCGCAGAAGGAGAAGATGGATTTCGTTCCGGCGGGCACCACGCCCGGGGAGCACCGGAAGCCGGGCGCGACGCTCAGCGTCCCCACCGGCGGTCCGCCGGCCCAGCCGGCCCCAAGGCCCGGCGCGCCCTCCGGCGGGAAGCCCATAATGCAGACGCTGGCGGTCAAACCGGCCGGGGCGCCCTCGCCCGCGTCCTCGCCGGCCGAGCTCCCCAACGACTTCACCTCCTGCAACGCGCTGGCCATGCAGCACTACAACGCCGGCGCCTACGACCGCGCCGAGGCCGCCTTTCGCCGTTGCGCCGAGCTCAACCCCGGCGACGTCACCGTCTGGATGTTGCGGGGCGTGTCGCTGCGCTGCCTCCGCAAGGTCGACGAGGCCCTCTCCTGCTTCGACCGGGCCATAGAGCTGCGGCCCGACAACATCGACGCCTGGCGGAGGAAGGGGTTCACGCTGCGCATCCTCAACCGGACCGAGGACGCCATCAGGTGCTACGACCGGATAGTCGAGCTCAACCCGAAGGACACCGCGGCCCTGAACGACAAGGCCAACGCCCTGGACGACCTCAAGCGCCACGAGGAGGCCATAAAGGTCTACGAGATCGTCCTCAAGATCAACCCCAAGGACCGCTACGCCATGGACAACAAGGAGGCCACCGAGCGCATCCTGAAGCGCAAGGCGGCCGAGAACTACCGGTCGCAGTTCTTCGGGCCCAAGCCGATATGACGACCGGGCGCCGGGTGCCGGGCGCCGGGTGCTGGGCGCCGGGTGCCGGCTGACGATTGTATCGGCCATCGTCGTGATTGCGCTGGCCATGCCGATTCTGGCCTAAGGCGCCCATTGCCGCCTATCCAACGTCCTCCTGCGCCTCCGGCGAATATGTCGCCACCGGGCACGGGCCGGTCAGGCACGCCCCGCACTGGGTGCATCTGTCCGGGTCGATGACCATCCGCCCCCTCTCGACCCGGGCGGCGCCCTCCCTGCACCTGCCGGTGCAAACGCCGCAGCCGGCGCACTCCTCGGAACGGAGGACCGCCTCCCGGAGCAGCTCGACGCGCTGGCGCGCCTGGGCCCCGTCCGCGCCCCGGACCCGGACCGACCCATCGCGGCCGACCTCGGCCCACTCCCCGACTGAGAGCCGGTCCCCCTCCAGGGCCGTTTTGCCCAGCGCCCGCAGCCGTCCGGCCAGCCTCTCCAGGTCGAGCGCCCTGGAGAACCTCCCCTCCGCCAGCACGCCGCCTCCGTCGGGCGCGGGCTCTTTCGCCTCCAGCGAAAGACGTGGCGGGTACCGCGGTGCCTCCCCAGGCTCTATCCCCCTCTGCGCCAGGTGCTCCCGGACGCCCCGGGGAAGCCACCTCCACCTCCAAAGCCCGTAATCCCGCCAGGGGGACGGAAGCTCCCGCAGCCTCTCCTGCCACCTCCCGTAGCCGGGGAAGGCCCTTCGCACGAGCTCCAGGTCGGCAAGGTTCGTCGCCGGGCAAAGGTAGCACCCGATGCGGTCCAGTCCCCTCCCGTACCAGGGGTTGTGGGGGACCTTTTTGGAAAAGATGTAGAGCCACACCTGCAGCGAGCTCCAGTCCTGGATGGGCGACGCGCCGGTCTGTCCGGGGACCCAGGGGTTCTTCCACACCGGGCCCTTGGAGGCCCGCGCCTCCGACTCGTAGCGCCTCTGGCCGATGAACGACAGCACGCCGTCCGGGAACTCCCTCGCTATCAGCCGGGTGACGGGGCCCAGCTTGCAGCACTTGCAGCACCAGCGGGCGTCGCGCCCGGGCGGGCCGAAACGGGGCAGGTTCTCCCAGAACGCCTCCCCGGCCTCCTCCGAGAGCAGCTCCAGCCCGAAGAGCGCGGCGGTGCTCCGGGCGTTTCCGACCGTCTCGGGGAACTCGAGCCCGGTGTCGACGAAGAGCACCTTCGGCCGCAGGCCGGCGTCCAGGACGAGCAGGAGCGTCGCCAGGCTGTCCTTCCCGCCGCTGTACGACACGGCGACGGGCTTCTGCAGCCGGGAGACGCCCTCCCGGATGAAATCCGCGGCCCGGGACACGAGCCCCCCCAGTGCCTTTTCGTTGGCCCGGAGGGCATCCTCCCAGGTGCGGGCGACCGTCGCGGGCGCCCCCGTCGGGGGAGCGTCCTTTTGGCGGACCCACCTCACCTTGACCGCGTTCCCCCTGGACAGCGCGGCCATGCTCTCCGAGGACATCCTGGCCATGCCGGTACCCAGCAGGGCCCTGCCGCTCCCCGTCTCCTCGACCACCAGGACCTCGTCTCCCGGGGCGATCCCGGGAGCGCAGTCGGTCACGCCGGGCCCCAGCAGGTTCGAGCCGTCCAGGATGGAGGGCACGGCGCCCCGGTCGGCGACCACCCAGGAGCGGAGCTCCCCGGTCCGGCCGCTCCCGGCGGCCCCCTCCCACACCCGACCGGCCCCGGCCATCCGGAGCTGGAGGACGAACCCCTTTCCCAGCACCCAGGTCAGGTTGGCCAGGACCTCCCCGCCGGCTATGACCTCGTCCGTCCGGTCCAGGTCGGGAATGCGGTTGAGCAGGACGATCTCCCCGTCCGGCAGGAGGACGCTCCCGGCGCCCGGGCCGAACCGCTCCTCCGCTATAGAGCGGACCATCCCGACGTCGAACGGGAAGGCCGGCCGGGCGTCCCCCGGCGGGGTGAGCGCCACCGGCGCCGGGGGCCCGCCGCAGAGCCCGCAGGGAACCTTCTCGATTAGGGGCACGCCGCAGCGCGCGCACCAGTGGAGGGTCATGCGGCCGAGGCGGATCTGGGCCATGCGAGCTCACCGATCGTATGCGGGGCAGCAAGGCAGAAAGGCAGCAAGGCAGAAAGGGACGGACGGCACCGTGTCCCTCCGTCCCATTCTGCCTTTCTGCCCTTCTGCCTTTCTGCCTTTTCCCGGCATTCCCATTCCCGTTCACCGCCTGAAGCCGTGGACGCCGATGAGAGGCACGAAGACGCAGCCGCCGTGCTCGGTGGTCACCGGCCGGCCGTTGTGCTTGTCGACCATGACGAGCTCCTGGCCCAGGTAGACGTCCCCCACCGGCACGAGCATCTTGCCACCCTCCCGGAGCTGTTCGAAGAGGGGGGGCGGGACGCACGGCGAGGCGGCCGCGACGAAGATGCGGTCGTAGGGGGCGTGCTCCGGGAGGCCCAGCGTCCCGTCCCCCACGACCATCGTCACCGTCTTGGAGTATCCGGCCTCCTCCAGGTTCCGGCGCGCCCGCCCGGCGAGGGGGGCGATGCGCTCGACCGAGAAGACCCGGCCGGTCGGGCCCACGATGTGCGCCGCCACCGCGGCGTGGTACCCCGACCCGCCCCCGATCTCGAGCACCCTCTGGCCCGGCCCAAGGTCGAGCTTTTCGGCCATGATGCCGACCATGTGGGGGGCCGAGATGGTCTGGCCCTCCCCGATGTCCAGGGGCCGGTCGTCGTAGGCGTCGGGGCGCAGGCGCTCTGGGACGAAGAGGTGGCGCCGTACGGCCTTCATCGCCTCCAGCACATCGGGGCTTGTCACGTATCCCCGGTGCGCCAGGCCGTCCACCAGCCTCTCCCTGCGGGCCCTGAAGGCCTCCTCGTCCAATTCCTGCCGCATCGGCGACCATATTCGCGAATCGACAGTTAATCATTTGGGAGGAAGGCGCATGGCGCATGGCGCAGGGCGCAGGGGAAGGCCCAAGGCGCAAGGCGCAGGGCGCAAGGCTTGAGGAGCGAGGGTGAAGGCGCAAGGAACAAGGGGGATAAGAGGGGGATTTCCCTCCTTGCTCCTTCCCCCTCGCGCCCCGTGCCTTGTCCCTTCCCTTGCGCCTTGCGCCCTGCGCCCTGCGCCTTGCTCCTTCTCCGCCCACCATGCGTGTATTTCTCTATCGTTGCCCGGAAAACCTTTAATATGGGAACGGGCGATAGGGCCGCTGGGAGAATACCGATGCCCCTCGAAATCGACCTCTCCAAGCTCAGGCACGGGACGGAGCTCCTCAAGCGGGGGTTCGCCCGGATGCAGAAGGGCGGGGTCATAATGGACGTCGTCAATGCCGAGCAGGCCAGGGTGGCGGAAGGTGCCGGGGCGGTGGCGGTCATGGCTCTGGAGCGCGTCCCGGCCGACATACGGGCGGCGGGCGGCGTGGCCCGGATGGCCGACCCCCAGAAGGTGCAGGAGATAATGGACGCGGTGACCGTCCCCGTCATGGCCAAATGCCGGATCGGGCACTTCGCCGAGGCCCAGGTGCTCGAGGCCCTGGGCGTCGACATGATAGACGAGTCCGAGGTGCTCACGCCGGCGGACCCGTTCTTCCATGTCGACAAGCGCAGGTTCACCGTACCGTTCGTGTGCGGCGCCCGGGACCTGGGCGAGGCCGTCCGGCGCGTCTGGGAGGGCGCGGCGATGGTCCGCACGAAGGGCGAGGCCGGGACGGGCAACGTCGTCGAGGCGGTGCGCCACCAGCGCACCATCAACGGCCAGGTCAAGGAGCTTTCGGGCAAGGACGACGACGAGCTCTTCAAGGTGGCCCGCAGGCTCGAGTGCGACTTCGAGGTGCTCAAGGAGGTCGCCCGGCTCCGGCGCCTGCCGGTGGTCAACTTCGCGGCCGGCGGCATCGCCACTCCGGCGGACGCCGCCCTGATGATGCAGCTCGGGTCCGACGGCGTCTTCGTCGGCTCGGGGATATTCAAGTCCGACGACCCGGAGCGCCGGGCCAAGGCGATCGTGGAGGCGGTCATGCACTTCGACGACCCGCGCGTGGTGGGCGAGGTCTCCAAGGGCCTGGGCACCGCCATGAAGGGCCTGGAGATACCGGCCATCCCCAAGGAGCAGCGCCTGCAGGAACGAGGCTGGTAGCTATCGGGGCTATTTGATAAGGGCAGCGGGGAGCGGGCCGCGGGGAGCAGTGGACGGGACGGCGACCGTCGTCCACCGCTCCCCGCTGCCCTTCCCCGTCCTGTCACCAACTATTTATCCCCGGCATGAAATCCCCCCGGGGCTGGTGGGGGTCATGGACATAAGGGAGATAAGGACGGAGGATCTGAATCCGGAGCAGTTCATCAACGAGCAGGTGGCCAAGATCAAGGCCGAGGTGGGCGACGGGCTGGCCATCAACGCCCTCTCGGGCGGTGTCGACTCGTCGGTCGTGACGATGCTGGCCCACCGGGCGCTGGGCAAGCGGCTAATAACGGTGTTCGTCGAGAACGGCATAATGCGCGAGGGCGAGCCCCGGCACATCGTCGGACTCTTCCGCTCGCTGGGCGTTCCGGTCCGGCTGGTGGACGCCCGCAAGGAGTTCTTCTCGGCGCTCAAGGGCATCACCGACCCCGAGGAGAAGCGCGAGGCCATCACGCAGACGTTCTACAAGACCGTTTTCGGGAGACTGGTCAAGAAGAGCCGGGCCCAGTATCTCTTCCAGGGCACCAACTACACCGATGTGGAGGAGACCGTGGCAGGGATAAAGCGCCAGCACAACATACTGGAGCAGCTGGGCATCGACACCAGGAAGCGCTACGGCTACAAGGTCATCGAGCCGGTCATCCAGCTGCGCAAGACGGGCGTGCGATTGGTCGGCAAGGCGCTCGGGCTCCCCGAGGAGATCTACAACCGGCCCCCCTTCCCAGGGCCGGCCCTCACCACGCGCGTCATCGGCGAGGTCACGCCGGACAAGATCAAGCTCGTCCGGAAGGCGACCACCATAGTCGAGCAGGAGCTCGCCTCGTCGGGCGCGTTCCAGTACCTGGCGATCCTCCACAACGACCGCGTCACCGGCATCCGCAAGAACCGGCGCGACTTCGGCCACCAGATAGAGGTCCGCTGCTGGGAGAGCACGGACGCCGTGACCGGCACGCCCACGCGGCTGCCCTACGAGACGCTCGAGAGGCTCGCCGGCCGCATGGTCTCCGAGGTCCCGGGGGTCGTCTCCGTCACCTACAACATCACGAAGAAGCCGCCGTCGACCATAGAGCCCATCTGAGGACCGGGTGCCGGGAGCCGGGTGCCGGGAGCCGGGTGCCGGGAGCCGGGGCGACGATCTGCCGTCGTTCGTCCCCGTTCCCGGCACCCGGCACCCCGCACCCTGCACCCGGTCGCATGGAGTGATGCAGATGCTCAAGGCCGGCGTGGTGGCGGTCCAGGGCGCGGTGACGGAGCACCTGGAGGCGTTCGAGAGGGCGTTCTCCGACATGGGCAGGAAGGGCCAAGCCGTCCCGGTCCGCCGCCTCCGGGACCTCGGGGGCGTCCAGGCGCTGGCCATCCCGGGCGGCGAATCCACCACCATCTCCAGGCTCCTTCAGAAGTTCGGGCTTTTCGACGAGATCGGAAAGAGGGCGCGGGAGGGGATGCCGGTTTTGGGCACCTGCGCCGGCCTGGTGCTGCTCTCGAGGGAGGGCGACGAGGAGGTGAGAAGGACCAAGACCCGTTTGCTGGGGCTCGTCGACATGGCCGTGGCGCGCAACGCCTTCGGGCGCCAGAAGGAGTCCTTCGAGGCGGACATCGCGGTCGACCTCCCCGGGGAGGAGTGGAGGAGGCCCTACCCCGCCGTTTTCATCCGCGCCCCGGTCGTCACGAGGGTCTGGGGAGGGTGCCGGGCCCTCGCCTGCGTCGAGGGGCGCATCGTGCTCGCCGGGCAGGGCAACCTCGTGGCGGCGGCGTTCCACCCGGAGCTGACGACGGACACGCGCCTCCACCGGCTGCTCCTCGGGATGATCTGATGGCCCCCCGCCGGAAAAGCTTCTATCCATGAGGCCCATACGGGAATGACGGTCGGTCGGGGGGAAAGATGGACCTCCACATTCCGCTCCTGCTGGTGATCATCGCCGTGGCGGCCCTGGCGGCGGGCGCCTGGGCGCTCAGGAACCGCAGGTCCGGGGCAGGCCGGGGCCCGGCGGCCGAGTTGAGCGCGGCCCGGCCAGGGGCGCCACCCGCGGAGCCGGCCGACGGGCCGTCCTTCGTCCCGGCCCCGCCGGGCTTTTCCGCCTGCCAGAAGAAGATCGCGCTCATCGGCGACGGGGGCGTGGGCAAGACCAGCCTCGTCAACCGCTTCGTCAAGGGCCATTTCGACGACAGGTACATCCACACCATCGGCACCAACGTGAAGAAGAAGCCGGTCCTTTTGCCCGAGGAGAAGGCCGAAATCACGCTCATGGTGTGGGACATGCAGGGCCAGCGCAACGACCCTACCGTGATGACCCACATGTTCCGTTCGGAAGGGGCCATCGTGGTGTGCGACGTCACGCGCGACCAGACCTTCAACAGCATCCCCGAGTGGATCGCCCTGCTCGAGAAGGAGCTGGGGCACCGGGTGCCGATGGTGCTTTTGGGCAACAAGGCCGACCTCGAGGAGCAATCCCTCATCGGCCAAAGCCAGCTCCAGTACATGGCCTCGCGCTACGGCGCCTCCTGGCACCTCACCTCCGCCAAGACCGGCCAGAACGTCGAGGAGGCCTTCACCGAGCTCGCCCGGCGGACGCTATCTGGGAAATAGGGGATGGAAGGCAGCAAGGGAGCAAGGCAGAAAGGCAGCAAGGGGGGCAGCAAGGCAGGAAGGCAGCAAGGGGGGCAGCAAGGCAGGAAGGCAGGAAGGCAGCAAGGGACGAAGGGACCCGGGCCGCCCATCCCTCGCTGCCTTGCTACCTTGCTGCCCCGTCACCCCCTCGCTGCCTTGCTGCCTTGCTGCCTTCCTGCCTTTTCCCTTATAACGATAGCTCAGCGCAGCCTATATATACCCCCAACAGTTTTTGCCTGTCTCGCAAGGGGAATCCGGACGCGATGGCCTCCGACACCGAGCAGTTCATAAAGGAGCTTGAGACCAAGCGCGACAAGCTCAACATCAAGGCCGACGAGCACCGCCACAGGAGGGACCGACTGAACGAGGAAACAAAGCGGTTCGTCGAGAGGCGGGACATGCTCAACGACCAGGTCAAGAAGCTGCTCCGGGGAGCCAACGAGCACCGGGAGAAGCGCAACGCCCTCAACGAGCAGGTCAAGGCCGCCAAGGTGCTGCGGGAGGAACTGAACCGGAAAGCCAACGAGTCCGCCGAGATAGTGAACAACATGCGCCGGGAGCGCATGCCCAAGGACGGCAACCAGGTGGGCAAGCTCAAAAAGGACCTCAAGGCGCTGGAGTTCCGCCAGATGACCTCGGTGCTGTCGCCCGACAAGGAGAAGGAGCTCATCACCCTGCTCACCCGCCTGCAGGCGCAGATCCGGGAGAAGGAGAAGGCCTTCGAGCAGAACGAGGACGTCCGGCAGGCCATCCGGGCGGCCAACAAGTCCCGCGAGGAGGCCGAGACCCAGCACGCACTCGTCGGGAAACTGGCAGACGACGCCCAGACCGAGCACGACGCCATGGTCGAGCTCTACGAGAAGAGCGACGGCCTCCGCAAGGAGGCGGACATGGTGCAGGAGCAGTTCGTGCGGGCCAAGACCTCCGCGGACGAGGAGCACCGGGAGCACGTCAACCTCATCCGGCAGGTCCACGACTTCGACAAGGTCATCGCCGGGCTGCGCCGGCGCGAGAAGAAGGCCCGCAAGGTGAAGTCGGAGTCGTCGGCCAAGAAGCAGGCCGCCGAGATCTTCGAGCGGTTCAAGCGCGGCGAGAAGCTCAGCACCGAGGACCTGATGGCGCTGCAGACCAAGGGAATCTGAAGCGATCCAAGCGCAGGGCGCTCTATGGGGCCGCTGACACTCGAGGTCGGCAGATTCACTCGCCAGGCCTGCCGGTGATGAAGACCGGAGAGAAGATATTCAGCATCCGCAGGCCCCGGTCCGTCAATTGCACCCTTGCCGCCCTTCTCTGCCCTTCGATGGATATCCACCCCTCTTTCAGGAGGGGCGCGATGTATCTCCGTCTGAGCTCCGACAGCACCCGAACCGTTTCCCTCTTCTCAGGTCGCTTATCCTTCCTCTCCCCCATCGAAAGCAGGTCCATCCCCTGCAGCTCCCTGGCGATCGCTGACTGGGACAGGTTGATCCGTTTCCGTGCACGGTCATTGAGTATCGCCAGGAACCGGATCCATTCCGGTTTTGGCGGCTTGATGCAAAACTGCGGAATCTCGATTGTGCATTTGATCTCCCTGACGGTACCGAGCGGGACGCCCTTCCTGTCGCAATATGTGGAGATGTCCTGCCAGTAGCTCTGGGCTTCCGCATAATAGGCGATGGCCCCAAACATCAGCGACGCGATGACGCCCGCGGCGTCGTACAGGCGGCTCCCCACCGAGACATTGAGGAACACCTGGTTGTTTTGCCGGCATTCATCCACTATCAGCCTGCCGAGCCGGCCGATCAGTTTTTCGATGTCGAACAAATCTATCCGTGAACGCTCTACCGTACAATTCGGGCATCTCTTACGAAGTGATTGTTCCACGGCATCCACGAAGGGCGTGTACTCCCTGCAGGGTTCGAGGTTCTCCACGAGGATGACCCTGTCGGCCCCGATGTCCAGAATCGGCAGGACGACCCGGTTCACCTCGACGCCGACGGCCGTTATGTGCACCTTCTTCCGCCCCTGCAGCAGCATGGGAAGGGGATGACCGACGATATTAATCAATTTTGCTAAATTAGCGCCAATATGATTAAATAGGTCGCTTCTCTATTCTTTTCAGGTGACGGCCTGGATGTCTACGGGGACTGATACGGACCGTGCACGACGGGACCGGCGGGCGGTGCCATCGAACCGGCCCGGTCCTGGCCAGGCCGGTCCCGCACTCGGCGACTGCCCGCAACATGGTCGTGCCGGTTCCCCCTCGTCTTGCCGGCGGGATGGGGGCTGGCGACCGGGCCGCCCGGACGGGCAGCTCAGCCCCGGGCGAGCAAAAGGCTTATCTTCCAATAGCCGGATAGGGCGAGCCCCCGAACCGAGGATTTGGGGTGCGTACATATGCTTGCTCTGAGGGTCTCTCAGAAGGACGGGGCGTTCTATCTCGTGAGCTACAGGGCGCAGGACATCCTCCGGAGGATAAGGTTCCTGAGCCGGTCGTACATGGAGCCCGGCGAGGAGCCGGCCCCGGTCAGGCAGGGCGACGAGGAGGTGGCCCGGTTCATCCGCGGCGTCCTGAAGAGCGACGGCGCGTTCCAGCGCGGCCTGGTCCGGCGCAAGGTCCGGGATATCCTCAACTTCTACGAGACGGCCCAGTCCCAGCCGATGATCCCGGGCCCCGTCCTGCTCTTCACCCCCGAGAACCTCCGATTCGAGCCCGCCGGCGGGTACTCGCCCCTCGGGAACCTGACGGAGCCCTCGGAGCCGTTCATCATCATCGACGGCCAGCACCGCCTCGCCGGACTCGAGCTCTACGTGAAAAAGCATCCCGAGGACGACGGGAAGGTCGAGGTCCCGGCCATAATATTCGACGGGAGGCAGGAGGACTTCGCGGCCGAGATGTTCGTCATCATAAACTCGACGCACACCAGGATAAGCCGGTCGCACCTCGTGGACCTTATGGAGCGGGTGACCTACGGGGCCAGCTCCGAGAAGAAGTGGGCGGCCTGGATCGTGTCGCGGCTCTACGAGGACTCCCTGTCCCCGCTCCAGTACAAGATAAACAAGCTCGGCGGCCGCAGCCAGCAGGAGAAGTGGATTCTCCAATCGGAGCTCTACAACGAGATATACAAGCTCGTTGATCCGCGCAAGGACGACGGCGACGGTATCTTCCACCGCTTCATCGCCACGGACCACGGCTGGGACAGGCGCGGGCAGGCGCCGGCGGTCTTCATCGAGTACTTCAGGGCCGTAAGGGCCGCGATGGAGGACATCTGGGAGAACCGGAACTACATGCTGAACACCTCGGTTTCGATAAAGGCGCTCGTCAGGGTCCTGGGCGACCTCATGGCAGACGAGGAGACCCGGAAGGCCTGGCGCGAGAAGCGCGCCGCGAGCGTGTTCTTCGACCGCATCAAGGGCTGGAAGGAGATGGCCCCGGACTTCAGGAGGGACGGGTTCTACGAGAGGTTCGCGGCCAAGGGGCAGGTGGAGAGGGTGAGGGTCATACACAGGGAGCTGGCAAGGAGGCTTGGGAAGGGGTGAGTGCCGAAACCTATGAATCGTTCTTCAGGCGGGCCACGGGCCATGACCCGTTCCCGTACCAGACCCGGCTCGCCCTTTCGCCGGAGCTGCCTCAGCTGATAGATATACCGACGGGGGCGGGGAAGACGGCCGCGGTCGTGATGGCGTGGCTGTGGCGCAGGCGGTTCGCGGCCGATGAGGTCCGGAAGGCGACGCCGAGGAGGCTGGTGTACTGCCTGCCGATGAGGGTGCTGGTGGAGCAGACGAGGGACAACACCATTCTCTGGCTCCTCCGTCTTGGATTGTTAGCTGGAGAGGCCAAAGAGGAAGGAAGTAGAATTGCCTATTATAGGCCGCGGGACGGTCACAGGGCAGTCCAGGACGACATTCGGCCGGTTGATGGGTACGCCATAGAGCACGGGGTGGTTGGAAATCGCATCGCCGTTACCGTCCTCATGGGCGGCGAGGACGCGGACGAGTGGGACATGTACCCTGAACGCGATGCGATAATCATCGGCACACAGGATATGCTGTTGTCGCGGGCGCTAAACAGGGGATATGGAGCGTGCCGCTCGCGCTGGCCGATGCAGTTCGGCCTGCTCAACAATGACTGCCTCTGGGTTTACGACGAGATACAGTTGATGGGTGCTGGTCTCGCGACGACCCCACAATTGGAGGTGTTCCGACGGCTGCTTGGGTCGAAGGCAGGTAATGGCTGCCTGAGCATCTGGATGTCCGCCACGATGCGGCGGGACTGGCTCGCAACTGTGGATTTTGATCCAAAATCATTGGACGACCCTATATCTCTCGAAGCTGCCGACATCGGTAACGACGAGCTCAACAAGCGGTGGAAGGCGAAAAAGCCAATCACTAGGGCGGAGGCTGCGATGGGCGACGCCGCTGCACTTGCGCAAGAGGTATGCGGAGTGCACAAGCCCGGCACACGGACGATTGTTGTCCTCAACACCGTCCAGCGGGCATGTGAACTCTTTAAAGAATTGAACCTAAAGGAAAAAAAGGGCAGGAAAAGGCAGGCCCGGGAGAAAGATGCATCGGCGTCTTCAGACCCTAAGATCGTCCTCCTGCACTCGCGCTTCAGACCTGACGATCGTAAAGGACAAGTAAAACAATCGCTCGCAGAGCCACCGCCAGAGGGCACAATCGTTGTTAGTACTCAGGTGATTGAAGCTGGAGTGGACGTGAGTGCAGCGACGCTCTTCACAGAACTGGCGCCCTGGGCGTCGTTGGTGCAGCGGTTCGGACGGTGCAATCGCAGGGGCGAATACGAACAGGAGGCCCGGGTCTTCTGGATAGATATGCCAAAGAAGAAGACGGATACCAACAAGATAGCGCTTCCTTATGAGCTTGATGACTTCAAAGCTTCGGGAGAACGATTGAAAATATTGACGGACGTTGGTTTAAGATCCTTACCTGAGGTCGAGATGCCATTCGAGCACACCCAGGTCATCCGCCGCAAAGACATGATTGAGCTGTTCGACACTACAGCTGACCTGGTGGGCAACGACATCGACATTGACCGCTTTGTGCGCGAAATCGATGCAAGCGATGTACAAGTCTTCTGGCGGGACTACGGTGAAACCCCTAATGCAACCGACGATAAGGAAGCCGAACCCGCGCCGCGGCGGGAGGAACTGTGCCGGGCGCCGATTGGGGAGTTCCGTGACTTTGTCAAGAAGAACGCCAGCAGCGTTTGGCGGTGGGATTTCCTCGACAAGAATTGGGAGAAAGCCGACACGAGTAAAATCACACCTAGGCAGGCGTTCCTCATCCATGCCGATGCGGGGGGTTACTTGGCGGAGCGAGGATGGGAGTCGAACAGTAAGAAACGGGTAGAGCCTATCGTTCCGTCCGAGGGGACGAAGGGCAATGCCCCTGACGCAACCGAAGATGATAGGCTCTCGTATAGTGACAACTGGCAGACCATCGCTGAACATACCGACAAAGTGTGCAATGAACTCAATACTCTTCTCGATGCGCTGCCCTGCGGCGACGGCGAGGCTATCGCACTCCGAAGCGCAGCAAGATGGCATGACCGCGGTAAGGCGCACGCGGTCTTCCAAAACGCCATCGATGACGGCCAAGTCATCGAGCGCTATAGCCAGGAGATTAGGCGGCGTGAACGGCCTATAGGATGGCGGGGGCAGCGCTTCATCGCCAAGGCGCCGGACCAACGCAAGGACATCTTCGGCAAGGTAATCGATAAGGGGTTCTGGCGGCGCTATGACTGGTTGCCCTATGAGGGGAGAAAATACTTCCGCCACGAGCTCGCCTCCGCACTGACCGTTCTCTTGAATGGGCAGATTCCCCGCGAGCAGCATGATCTAATCGCCTATCTTGTGGCCTCACACCACGGTAAAGTGCGCCTTTCCATACGTTCGCTTCCGAATGAAAAGCACCCTGATGGAGAACGCCGCTTTGCAAGGGGCGTCTGGGATGGCGACAGTCTCCCTGCGACTGAATTGGGCGGTGGGACAACCGCCCCTGGTGTCACGCTCTCACTGGAACCCATGGAACTCGGATTGTGCGAGCACGAACCGTTCGCCGGCCAGCCCTCATGGGTCGAGCGCATGCTCCGCCTGCGCGATACTCTGGGACCGTTCCATCTGGCGTACCTGGAGGCCATTTTGCGGGCGGCGGACTGGCGGGGGAGCCGTGTCGTTGACCAGCGTAAAACGTCCGACCGGAAGGTCATAGCTGTTGCTACGGGGAGTGGTGAAGCTCATGCCTAATGCTACTGCACATGACCTTAAACTGTCCGGCTGCATGCCGGAGCCGCTGATGTCCTACCTCAAGGCCCTGGGCATCCTGCGCTTGGTCAGCGAACAAAAGGACCCCGAAGCCCGCGGCTGGTGGAAGGACGATGTGTTCTGGCTGCGGTCGCCTGGGCTGTTCAAGGATGCGGACACCGAAGAAGCCAAGAGGATTGGTCTGATCAAATTCTTCTTGGAGGAGTACAAGCCAACGCCGATAGTCGGGCCCTGGTCTGGTGGCTCCGGTTTCTTCAAAAAGGACAACAAAATGGCGGTTGAGGAGTTGGCTATGACCACAAACGCCCGTGTCGGCCTCTACGCTGATGTAATCCGGCACGTCCAAGCGATTCTCAAAGAGATGAAAATATACGATAAGCCAAAGGACGACGACAAGTCGCGCCTAATTCGTCGATACCGCAGTGAACTGCCCGAACAGGTCGTTGCTTGGATGGACGCAGTAATGGTGATTCAGGATGATGGGCAAGGCTTCGCTCCTCTGCTCGGTACAGGCGGCAACGACGGGCGCCTCGATTTCACTCAAAACTTCATGCAAAGGATCGTGTCCCTCAATTTGCATCAAAACGCTGTGGCCGAACAGTCGCTGGCATGGCTCAAGCAAACCATGTTTTCGGTACCAACCATACTGAACTCAACCAGTGTAGGCCAGTTTGCACCGGGACGTGCAGGTGGGCCAAACGCTACTCAGGGCATGGAAGGCGATTCGACTGATAACCCCTGGGACTTTCTTCTGATGATGGAGGGTGCGATCCTGGTCGCTGGGGCCCCCGTGAGACGGTTCGGCATGGTGGAATCGGCACGTATTGCATTCCCCTTTACAGTCCGCGCCGTCGCCGTGGGCTTCGATTCGGCTGCACCCAAAGATGACCTGGAGATGGGGCAAGAAGCCAAATCACGCGGCGAGTTGTGGCTCCCTCTCTGGAACCGGCCTACAACTTGCCAGGAAATTCGGCACCTCTTTGGTGAGGGGCGGGCGGAGGTCTTTGGTCGGCCAGCAAGGGATGGAACGGATTTCGCTCGTGCCGTAGCCGTGCTTGGGGTGGATCGCGGAATATCAGGATTCAACCGTCTCACATTTCTCAAGCGTAGCGGAAAGGCGTTTCTCGCTGCACCGATTGGCCGTTTCGAAGTACGCGAGCGCCGGGAGGCCGACCTCCTCCGCGAGATCGACACATGGCTCAACAGTTTCCGTTTTGCATGCTCTGCAAAGGAGACTCCGCCCCGTTTCGTCTCTGCCCTCCGCTCAATCGAATCAGCCATCTTCGAGTTCTGCAAATACGGCGGAAAGCCACTCTTCCAGGATATCCTCGTTGCACTAGGCAAGGCCGAGCGCGAATTGGCACTTACCGCAGGTAAGGAAGGGCTCGTCGGGAAGCGGACGGTCAGTCCTCTCCACGGCCTTTCGCCCGACTGGATAGAGGCCGCCGATGACGGCTCCTCGGAGTTTGCCATTGCACGGGCCTTGGTCTCCGTCTATGATCCAGAGGGAAAAATCGGACCACTGCGCGCCAACATGGAGCCCATTGACTGGAGAAAACATTGCCGGACATGGGCAGATAAGGATCGCACCGTCGTCTGGAACGCCGCAAACCTCGCGACAAATCTTGTCAATATCCTCCAGCGGCGGGTGATGGACGGTGCCCGGGCTGGCTGCGAGCACTCCCCAATCGCCTCTCGGTCCACAGCACCCCTTGATACTATTTCCGCGTTTCTTTATCACAGACTCGACGACCTGCGCATCGAGAACCTGGTATGGGGGCTGATGCTAATAGCCGACCGGGGCAGCTATAGTCGCGGCGGTCATGGTATGTATGAGCCGCTTCCGCGAGCCTATGCACTGCTCAAGCTGTTGTTTCTACCCTGGCCACTGGTTATAGAACGGGCCGATGGAGGCATGCTGTCGGCGCATCTGCAGAGAAAAGGCGAACCGGGGGCGGTCACCATCCGCCCGGAACCGAGCGTCCTGCTTCTACTCCGCGGCGGCAGGCTCGGCGAGGCGTGTGCGATTGCCATGCGCCGCCTGCGCGGATCTGGTTTCGTTCCAATGCCAGGCCACATTAACGGCCGAGTCCGCGACGATGACTGGTTGGAGCTGGACCGCATGGGGGGTATAGACATTCACCCCAGGCGCCTGGCTGCCGCCCTGCTCATTCCAATTAACGATAACGACATGAACAAGCTTGTCCGTCTCGTGATTGGCGGCGCCGAGATGAACTATGACCAGACCAAGACCCCTGCCGCCACCAACCAAGAAGGAGGAATGACATGACGAACATAGAATACGAAAAACTATCAAGTGCCCCGCGCCTTTTGATGGAAGCGAAGCTAAGACCGCTGCAAGCCAATCGATTCCAAGCCACCGGCTTCCCGGACCTCGGCCCTGCCAGATACACGCTTCCTGACGGAACCGAGATGCTGCTTGTCGAATCGGTGCAGTCTATCGCGAACAGGATGGAGCTGGCGTGCTGGGATGAGGCCGCTGACGACCTGATAGACAGGCTGAAAGGACTGCCGTATATCCGGGTGAAAAAACCAAACGGCGACGGCACACTGACGAATTCGGTTCTCGAATCCCATCGCATTAACTCGCCATACATCCTGGAAGGGCAGGACAAGACTGTTTTTGAGAAGCTCAAGCAGGATGCCGCCGATATGGAGATCGGCCCCGTTGATATCCGGTCGTTGGCTAGACTCATACTGAAGTATGATCCAAATGCTGTAATCCACGGTGTTTTCCTGGCCAAGAAAGATCTTGCCGGTGGTCGGCTTCGCCTGCCGCGACTGCTCAGCGGTTTCATCGAGGCATCCGCCATAAATCCAGTTGAGAGCGGCGGCGTTAAAAACGATCGAGTCGACCCATCTGGTGATACAAAGCAAGGATTCGGCAATGTCCCCTTCCATCGCATCGAGTTCGTTGCCGAGGATATCAGGGCCTACTTCAACCTGGACCTTGCGCTGCTGCGCGGCTATGGACTATCTCCGGACGCCGAGAAACTTCTTATCGCCCTTTCGCTCTTTAAAGTCCGCAGGTTCCTCTCCACCGGTCTTCGCCTGCGGACTGCCTGCGACCTGGATCTGGATGGTGAACTGACCGTCAAGCGTCCGGATGGATTTACGATACCCAAAGAGGACACGTTGCTCAGGGAATGCATGGAGTTGATTGGCGCATGCAAACCGCACTTCGCCGACCCGCCCATTACAGAGGTTGAGTGGAAGCCCAGCAAGAAAGCCAAAGGGAGGAAAGACGAGGAGGGCGAAGAAGAAACTGACGAGGAGGCCTCACCCGAAGAGGATGAGAGCGAATGATTACCATCTCCTTCCGCTTCCTTGCAGGCCGCTACCACGCGACTCCATGGGGCCGGCACGTCAATGAGGGCGCTGTAGAATGGCCGCCGTCACCATGGCGCATCCTGCGTGGACTCGTGGCAACCTGGAAGCGCACGCTGCCCAGCCTGCCTCAGGAGCAAGTGGAACCGATACTCCGTGCCATGGCCGGAACGCCCGAGTTCATCCTTCCCCCTGCTTCAACGGGACATACGCGTCATTTCATGCCGTGGTTCAAGAAGGGTCCCGATGACCGTACGCTCGTCTTCGACACATTCGTCGCCGTATCCCGCGATGCACCACTCCTCGTCCGCTGGCCTGAGGCAATGCTGGACGATATGCAACTCGAGATACTGTCTCGCATTCTCGATAACCTCAACACACTCGGTCGCTCCGAATCCTGGTGCAAGGCCGAGCTTGCGAACGGTGTCGACCATGAGGGGTTCATTTGCCGTCCTCTTCAGGGCGATGTGCCAGAAGGACACGAAATCGTCCGTCTGCTCAGCCCGGACCCGATTAAAGCCTTTGCCGAGGACCATGTAGTTACCGTAACCACGAAGGCCAGAGGGCGCGGAAAAAACAAGCAGATCTTGGAGAAGCGCACTACCATCTATGACCCAGCCTGGAACCTCTGCATAGAGACCCTTCAACTACACAAGGAACGCTGGTCCGATCCCCCGGGCTCGCGCTGGGTCCCCTACACGCGCCCACGAAACTGCTTTGAGATAGAGCATAAGGCACGTCCCAATCGGGCTGACCCCCCACGTATCCATGTAGTCCGCTATGTTCTTGATTCCACAGTTCTTCCACTGGTGGCCGAGACACTGCCGGTGGCCGAGGCTGCAAGACGGGCGTTGATGGGCATCTACGGGCGCCTGGTATGGAGGGGCACTCATCGCGGGGAACCATATCCGCAAGAGCCTGGGCTGCGCCCGAAATCAGAGGTGTTCTCCGGCAAAGATGCCGTTGGAAACCATCTGGAAGGTCATATACATGCCTACTATCTGCCCACCGACGAGGACGGCGACGGACGTCTCGACCATCTCACAATCTATACTGCGGGTGGCTTCGGACCCGACGAACGGCGCGCCCTTGACCAACTGCACGAGCTCAAGACCGGGCGCAAGGGCGAGGAAAGCCATCCGCTGCGCTTGCTCCTCCTGGGCATAGGTACATCCGAGGAGTACCGGCCTGGCCCGCTGCAGAAGTCGAGGGCATGGGTCTCTGCAACACCCTACATCGCGACGCACTACGCAAAGACAAGGGGGCGGAACAGAATTAATTTTCTCTCATCTGAAGCTCGGGCCGCTTTCCTGATGGATGACCTTCGAGCCCAGTTGGTTGCCGCTCAGCCCGACCTCGGTCCCGATGGTGCAGTGGAGATGGGTATTGAACCCCAATGGGATGATAACCATGTCTTCAAGCTTGCAAAGGGCCTGCGCCCCATTCAGTTCAAGCGCATCCGCCGCAAAGAAGGCGACGACGGGGGTCGGCGCCTTGCGGGAGCATTCCGCCTGATCTTCAGCCGCCCAGTGGCAGGCCCAATCGCCCTCGGCCACTCCTCCCACTTCGGCCTCGGCCTGTTCATGCCTGAGATGGAATCAAAACCCGTCGGTCCGGGGGCGATCCCGAAAAAGTCCATCGACGGCCCCGCCCACATCGACAGGGAGAATGTACCGTGAAACCCGGATCGAAAGACAAACGGTATAAGATGCTCATCACCGGCCGTGAGCTGACCGAGCTCAAGAAGTTCACGGGGATGATGTGCGAGGCCTTCGGCCTCGACGGCCGCATCGAGAGATACAAGGGCACGCCCCCGACCGGTCTCTACCGGTGGGACCTGGACTGCCAGGAGATGGTCACTAGGGACGCGCTCGATGATAACGCAGTATATCCGAAGAGGTCCGGTCCCGGTTACGAGACAATGAAGTGGCTAGGCCTGCGCATCAGGGAGCTGCGCGACCGGGCATATGCCGAAATGGACGGGGGCCCGACCGCACCTGGCGCGCCCGAATGACATAAGACGATGAGGATCGAGTGTCGGGCACGGCCTCAAGGCCGGTTATCAACCCAGGAAAATGCCCGCCGCCCTCCCGAAATCCTGGATGGTCTAGCCCGTCTACATCACTCCGCGCACGGCACGATCCCGCGCAGCCTCGCGTCCAGCGTGGCCAGCCGGTCAAAGCCCATCTCCCTCATGGTCACTATCAGGCCGGCATCGGTGAAGCTGATGCCCTGGTCGCGGTACTTCCGGAACACCTCCCACACCGATTCGAGATGCTCCGTTCCAAGGGATACCGCTGTCAGCCCGCTCAGCGAGGGGGATGGCAGTGGCAGGAACCGGCGTGCCGATTCCTCAAGCGTCATTGAACCTGTCCGGGACCGGATTAAAGTGAACAGCTCGAACATAACGGTATCGGTGACGAACGGCGTTCCGAAGTCCTTGTTTGCTATGCAGAGCATGAGCTCGAACGCCCGCGCGTGGTTTGCATCCCTTTTATTTAGGAACGCGAAGACCAGGCCGGTGTCGAGGAGTACGCTCACCCCTCCGCCTCCGTCAGGACACGGTCTATCTCCTCCTCTCGCGTTTCGACGCCGGTGTCGACGCAGAGGCGCTTGAGGGATGCGATTTCACGCTTGGACATGGGCCGGGTGGCGTCGGCAAGGAGGCGCCTTTTCTCCTTGTCGGCGAGGTTCAGGAGCAACGAGAGCAGCTCCTGCTGGGAGACCTTCCGCCCGTGCCGCACCGTCAGTTCCCCCTGGAGCCGGTCGAGGCGCCGCTTGTCCCGCTCGCGTATCTTGATGGATGTTGCCACGGCATTAAGTAGAACTTTCTACCAGATAAAGCTTTTCCCATACCGATTTCAATCGGTGGCGCCCCGATCGCATGATGGGCACAAAGACGGCCCGGGCAGACCCCGCCCCTCCCGGGGCATGTCCCGTCCGGGCCCGCCATGCCGCGGAGCGGTCCACCTCACCCCGCCGTCACTCCCTTCATCCCTGCGAAGCAGGCGTCCCCGCTGACGAGATCGGCGCCCTCGCACCGCGCCACCGCGAGCATCACGGCGTCGGCGAGGCTGGCGTCGCGGCGGGTTTTTCGCAGGTCGGCCAAGAGCGGCCCGGAGGCCTCCGCCGCCGCCATGGATATCGGGACCACCTCGCTCGCCGCCTCGATGGCCGGGAGCGCGGTCCCGATCTCGCCGGCGCGGCCCTCCCTCGCCAGCTTCGCCGACAGCTCGACGAGGGCCAGGTCGACCGTCAGGACCCTGACCCCGGGTGCGTCGAGGTACCGCCCTGCAAGCCGCCTCCCGGTCGGCGTGGCGTGCAGGACCTCCCACCATGCCCAGGTGTCGAACACGACCGCCCTAGCTGTCAGGCCAGAACCCCTCCGCATGGCGGTCGAACGGGACGTGCCTCCGCCCCCGCTTTAGCACGCCGAGGACACGCGCCCTCCTTCTCGGGGGGTTGATCGCCACCCTCACCGGGACGCCCTCCCGTATCCGGTGCCTTTTCACGACGCTTGCCGGAAGGAAGAGGGTGATGCTGCCCCCGATCTTCCTGGGAATGACCGTCACGGCGATGTTCCTTGCCATGAGCGATCAATGGGCCTCCGGTTATTTAACATTTTTGTTAAACAACAGCCCCGCCGGCCGGGCAACGTTAAATACCCCCGAAGCAATCAAGCCCCCGGGACGCCCCTTGCGCCTCGACTCCGAGGGCCTCGCCCGCCTCCAGCACGAATTGACGGCAGCGCGCCGACGGCAGGAGGGCCTCCTCCGGAAGCTGGACGGGAAGATCGCTTCGGTACCCAAGAGGATGGGGCGGCTGGAGGAGGCCGTCTTCGATGCCGGCGAGCGGCTCATCCCGGCGTTCAGGGACGCCACCGGGGTGGAGCGCATCCTCGGAAATCCTGGTATAATGAAGGCGTTCGACCTCCGGCGTGTCAGCAAGAGCCAGCGGCCCAGGCTGGTCCACCTGGCCGATGCGGTGAAGGCTGGAGAGATGCGCCTCCCGCACGGCGCGCATCCGTCCCGGGCCGACATGGATGTGCGCGTCGTGGATCTTCTGACCTTTGCCGTGACCCGGGGCGCACTGAGGGTGGACCCGTCCCCGGGGCTAGAGGTTGCGGCAAATGCGGTCGAGGACATAACGCGCCGTATCCGGGAGCTCCGGGAGGAGGAGAAGCGCGCCCGGTTCTACCGGGAGACCTGCGCCGGCATCCTGCACGACCTGGAGGAGGGTTCGGAGGTCGTGAACCGCTGCCTGCTGGCCGTGAGGCGCCACGAGGCGCTCGTGCTCCGGAAGGCGGAGCTCGCCGGCGAGGGTGGGAAGAGGCGCGCTGTGGCGCGAGTGGATGAGGAATGGGCCTCCAGACTGGAAACGAAGCGGGCGGAGATCGGGGCCATTGAGACGAAGCTCCGGGACATCCGCTGGCAGACCCTTTCCGACAAGGAGGCGCTCCGCGCCTTCTTCTCGGGCCACCCGGGGCTCGTGCCCCTCATGGTGAGCATCCTCAGAAACATAGCGGTCCTCTTAGGCGGGCTCGTGAAGTCCGAGATCAACG
>Ga0194125_10000213_pt1 | contig 92356 bp, 86 predicted proteins | sample TA2KigC250mmetaG_FD_148626 | JGI IMG/M metagenome (GOLD analysis project Ga0194125, IMG submission 148626) | Freshwater microbial communities from Lake Tanganyika, Tanzania - TA2015034 Kigoma Deep Cast 250m | ecosystem: Environmental > Aquatic > Freshwater > Lake | place: Tanzania: Lake...
GATAGCAGACTCTACCATCTCTTCTATCTTAGCTTCCGAATACTGCGGTTTATCTTTTTTCAATTCCGCCCTGATGGAAGCAATCAGTTTAAGTGTCTCATCGGCATTCTTAAGAATCTCTTTTGTCAATCGAATGGCATCCTCTTTGTTATCTTTTCGAATCTGCTTCAATACAATGTCAGTTAAATTTCCTATTACAACGATGGGAGAGTGTATGTCGTGGGTCAATTGAGCATCCATTAAACCGATAAGCGCTAATCTTTCTTGTTTAGCCATTCTTTCAATAGCGCGGATATACTCAAAAAGAACAAAGCCGTAACCGAAAAATACCGGGACAATAATATCACAAAGGCTGCTAAGAAAGAGCATGTCGTTATCAAAGAAATAATCCAGCCTAAACAAATACATAGCGCCCATTGTTCCGATAAACAGCGCGGGCGGAGAGCACGCGGCTATAAACAAGAAAAAAAGCTGAATCTTTTGTATTTTTTCCTTTACTCTTCGCAGATTAACTAAGAGAAAAGCGTTTCCCGAAACTAAATAGAAGATGAAAAATGCCATTATGATGGCATCCGTTATTTGTTGAGGAAAACCTAAGAAACGGGAATAGTCGGGACGATACCAAAAGAATACGCGAATAAATTCTACGGGAAACAAAAGTACCGCCGGGAAATACAACCAACTTAGAAATCCCTTCGTCTTTTCTCCTATGATTGGTTGTGGGAAAACAGCAAATAGATGACAATATGCCACTCCTATAAAAGAATATGCCCATAGCGATAAGTATGTCAAATGCCCGCCAATCTCTTTTTTTCCTAACGGTTCTAAGACATAAGAGACTATTCCCCACAAACTCCAGAAGGACATTATCAAACAGAAACGCAAGAAAGCTTTCCCAACGCGGTCAGCTTTTCTCAGATAATACGTGCCTATCCCCGTTGTCAAAAGAACGGCGAATGCGAAAAGATTGAGCGCATGTACAAAATGATAAAAATAATCAGAGCCCATAGCGCGTTCTAATGTTACAGGGGGGATTTTGGTAACTTTTGAAGCTTGCACGGTGGTATTTCGGACGGCAGGATGGTAACCTTGGTTGGTGAATAAAATTTGATATTCTCCTTGAGGGATATTGTACGCTTTAAAAGTCCCTGAATAAGACAGTGGGAATACAAATTCCTGCTGTTCTTTACCTGTCCCGACTTTGTCGGGGTCGAGACGTTTGAGATGCGCCTTAATACCTCGTTGGTAACCGTGATGGGAAGCAAAAGCCATTCCCTGTATGATTCCCGATTCGGGGGAGGGTGGGAGATTAAGAAAAACTGAAGTGCGCCATACAAGAAATAATAGCCAAAAGAAGCAAAGGAGAATATATTTTTTGTCCTCAATAAGCTTTTTTAAAATATTGCTCATTCTGAATATCAAAGGAGAGGCGGGATTTTTTTACATTTAACCTTCTTTGATTAAGAGAATAGCGCTTTAATCACTCTGGTAGCCCTTCTAATCTCATCGGCGGACTTTCCTTCCAAAGTTGACACAAGTTCGTCAATCGCTTGCTCTGCTTCCGTTTTCTGTTTCAAAGGTATATCAATTAGAAGTTTGCTTTCAAACGCTTGAGCTATCTTGTCGAGGAAATTAAGCGAAGGTTGTTGCTTCCCTTTTTCAATCCTTGACAACTAATGTTTGTCTATCCGCGCCCTTGCTGCAAGTTGCTCTTGTGTTAACTTTAGCGATTTTCTTTTTCGCCTTATCCTTTTTCCTATGTCATATAATCCCACCGCCACTCCTCCTTTTTTAATAGTTATCTGTCCTGAGTTTACGAAGGATCAAAAACCGCCTGTTTGGGAAATTATAATTTGGCAGTGGGATTTTATGTATTGACAAATAAGTCTATTTTATAAAAAAATATACCTAATAAGTATATTTTCGCTTTAAAAAATGCGACGATTTGCCAACGTGGTGATATCGTAACCATAATCATGCGATTTTTTCTCTTGATTTATTTACCAGAATAGTTTATAATATTTGCAATATTTATAGAAGAAGGTGTACTGCATGGCGTCTGAAAAAGTTGAACTAATCTCAACCAGAGAAGCCGCTGAAATACTCAAAGTAACTACGCAAGCTATCTGCAAAATGATATGGGATGGGAGACTAAAAGCAACAAAGTTAGGAAACGCTACAAGCCCGTGGAGAATCAATAAAGAATCGGTGATGAAATATATAAAGCAAACTTTATTATGACACTGAGGTGATGATATGACTGGCCAAAATTTAGCGTCCTATAAAATTCTTATCGTCGCAGTTCAACAGCTTCTTAACGATTATGTGAGAGCTTTCCAGGAGGATAGTGATAGCAAATTTCTGTTTGACGTTCAGGCAATCAGTAATCAAGCTTTGGCAAAGGAACTGTTTGAACAGATAACCTTCGACCTTGTCATCCTTGAGCACCAAGGCAATAAAGAGGGGAACGGACTTCAGCTTTTAGCTTGGATGAAGGAAAAACAGCCAAAAACGATGGCGCTTATCCTTGCTTCCGATGAAAATATCTTTTCAAGAGAAAAAGCTTTTGAATTGGGCGCCTTTGATTGGGTTGTCACAGGGAAAAAAATTATTAGCGCCGATTATATTTTAAGGCGGGTGAAAGACGCGCTCTTGTATAGGCTTTACGAGGAAGGGATTTTTGAACTTAAGAAGAAAAAGAGTTACGAACCGCTTATCGTTGATGTTCTCGATGGGCATGTTTCTGAAATAGAGGGCGATTTAGTTTATGCCAAATATCTGATAAACGGGGAAGAACACCAAGCCGCCTTTGACATTGACCTCTTCCAAGAAGCTTTGGCTGCTTTTCAAGGGGCGCAGGTACGTTTTTTGACAGTCAAAACCGAAGTCATGGCGACGAAGGCTACTGATGAATCGACATCTTACGACTTGAAAATTGAGCTTAAAAAGGAGCAAACATTCAACGAAATCACCGGCGATGTTCAGAAAAAATTGGCTAGGCTGGAACAATTCGATAACTTCGAGGAAGTCAGGCAATGACAAAGGAACAACTGAAAATCCACGTTTTAAACGCCTACGAGGGAGATAGCATCCTTGTCGAATTTCCTCAAAATATCTGGGGCGTTGTGGATTCTAACCGCAAACACCAAAACGCGCCGATTCCCGCTCTTTCGTTTCTAAAAAAGATGGAGAAAAAAAAGAGGCTTGACAAGATTGCCTTTGTTGCCCTTACTCACCCTCATTTCGACCACTTCAGGGGATTGTACCATCTAATCGAAGCATTCAAGCCTAAAATTGACAGGTTTTGGGACTTTGGCGTCAAGGTAAAACCGATTGCCAACTATTTTTATCGCATTTACAGGGACGATTTTGAGAAGCAAAGAGCGGATGAATTTTACCGACTATATGACCTAATTTTGTCCATAAGAACGGAAAGACAGAGGGAAGGAAAGAGATTTTATGACAATTGTTCCAGCTTCAAACTGATGCTAACTCTTTCGCCCAACATCGATGTGATTGCTTTATCGCCGTCTGGCGACGACCAAGAAGATTATCTTTCTAAAATCAGCTTGTATGACGCTGACGAATTGCCTTCGGGGGTAGGAAGCATAGACCATAACAAAATCTCGTCTATTCTCCTCATTCGTTTTTACCAACACTTCATCATCTTAGGAAGCGACGCTGACAAGGAAACCTGGGGGCGGATATTGCAAGATGAAAGGTCTATGGGCCTAAGGGATGAGGTTCATCCTTTGGATTACTTAAAGAGCCATATTGTCAAAGTAAGCCATCATGGCTCCACAACGGCTCTTCATCCTAAACTTTGGCAAACGTTGTCTATTGAGGGCGTAACCGTCGCTGTAATTTCCGCCGATGGCGTGGTAAATCCCCGGAGGGAAACAGTTAGTGCTATTCTTTCAAGTGGCGCTTTTGTTTTTTGTACCAATAAGCCCCAGAGGAATCACTTCCCTGTCCAACTTAAACCGCAAACTCTTGAGGCATTCAAGTCGCGCAACGTTATACCCATCAAAACGGAGGAGCCTGAGGAAAGTTACGTGACGGTCACCATAGACGCTTATGGGAATGTTACGACTCAACCTTACAACGTCTACGAATTTTTAGACATAGACACTATTCACCCCGTGAGATAAGTAGTAGCATTTGTTTAGTATCAACATTTGTTTTTTATAACTATTGTCAATCTCACCATAAGAGAAATTCGGCATAGCATTCGTTACATCATCAGAAATAGTATCAAGGTAATACAACGTAGCCGAAATTGAAGTATGGCGCAAAGCCCGTTGGGTTAATACTAAATCGTTGTTACTGTTATCATAAACCATTTGCGCATACGTTTTTCTTGGGCTATGTGTAGTTACATGCCCCCGTAGACCGACTTTTTGATATGCCTTTTTGAAGGCATTATGCGCTTGTTGTCTTGTCAGCCTTCCGCCCTGTCTTGATAAAAACAGCGGCGCCTTTTTTGCTAAAGATTCTCCTGCCTCTGCTTTCCAGGAAAGAAATACAGACAGCGCGTTTTTTGCCCCGCTTGGTAGAGTCAGCGCAACGCCTTCGTTTTTTCCTTTCACAGTCTCACGCCGAAAGTAAAGTACATCAACAATCTCACCATCAGAAAAAACGTCCCCGACGTTCAGGGAAAGAGCTTCGGTAATCCGCGCGCCTAAGTTGGCGCAAAGCAAAAACAGAGTTCTATTCCTAATCTCGTACTTGCCATCAAACACCGCGCAGACAGCTTGAATTTCAAGTGGTGTTAAGGCGCGTGCTCCTTTCATTATTTCCTCCTCTAACCCCTTTTACTTTATTCCTTAGTGATTCTTTTTCTAAAACGTTTCTGCAAAATGCTTAGAAAAAGGATTGACCCCGTGAGATAGGGAACAAATATTGATATTAAACCCGTGAGATATATACCAAATAACGGTGAGTACGACCAAACGATTATCTCACGGGTTAAACAAATGTTATAAAACGTCAATCTCAAAAGTGATTCCTATGCCTAAACCCAGTAAAAAACAAGCGATAAGGAAACACAGATAACAATTGTGAAACACACCCCAATGCAAATTTTTTTACAAATGTGAAATTCGCGCTGAAGCTATGCGACAATGTTTCGCTTAAGCCCTCAATGTACGGCATTTGGGCGCATCGGCGGATTATGAATGAAAGTGTTATGCTTTCAAAATCACCTAAGAAGAGGCAAGCGCAAAAAAGTTTTCGCAAGAGAGATTAAGAGAAAGTAGTGTCTTTTGACAAGGGTTAGACATGGAGAACTTCTTTTTTATTGAGTTATTCGCAGGAATTGGCGGAGTCTCTCAGGGCTTTGAATCTCACGGGGGGTTCGAAGCGATAGCCCTAACTGACGTAGACTTAGATAGTCGAGATACATACTGTGAAAATTTTCCATCCGCCGACTATTTGGCGCGAGATGTTAGAGAGCTGACCGTGGAGGAATTATGGGACGCAGCGGATGGACGTATGTTGCACGGCATTGTTGGATGCCCTCCCTGTCAAGGGTTCAGCTCCTTAGGCAAACGAGACTTGACTGACGACCGCAACCGAAGAATAGAAGACTTTTTACGGATAATTAAAAAAATTCAGCCCTATTTCTTTGTGTTTGAAAACGTCCCTATTGTGATGTTTAACGATATTTTTCAAGCTTTTATGTCGGAACTGAACCAAGCGGGTTATTCAATCTGGTCAGGAGTTCTCAACGCCGCGCTCTACGGTTTGCCGCAAACAAGACAGCGCGCTATTGCGATAGGGATAGATAAGGCTCTTGAAGTTTCGCCGTCGCCTCCGCCGATAACTCATGTAGGAAAAAGCGAAGTTTTTGACTATGCTAGCCAACGTTTAGTCAAACCATGTTCTGTGGAAGGTTTCTCGGCGTTAGGATTTTACCCCGATACACTGCGAATTGAGACGCTGCAAATCGCTGCGGGAGACGCTGAACGGTTGCGACAAAAGTCGGAGGAAGAATTGGCTGCGCTTTACCCGGTTGTCACTGTGAAGGATGCTTTGGACGACTTGCCAGAGCCTATCCGGTCGCAAAAGGAAGAGCCTATTCCGTATGGAACGGAGGAGCGACAATTGACTGACTACCAGATTCGGATGCGAGACGGAAGCAAAGGCGTTTCTTCGCATACGCGCAGAATACATAAATTAGAGAACGTCGCAAAATGGTCTCAAATTCCCGCTGGCGGGAATCTCGCTGGCAAGAGAGAGGATAGATATTTCTCTCAGGCTTATGGTAGGCTTCATCCACAAGGATTGGCTCGAACTATAACAGCCGGTTTCTTAAATCCAGGTTGCGGACGTTTCTTACATTATGAGGAACATCGCTCTATCACAATTCGCGAAGCGGCGCGACTACAGGGCTTTGGAGATAAATTTAGGTTCATAAAGAATAAGACCATTAAAGCGCGACTCATAGGGAACGCTTTCCCGCCTCTGTGGGCGGAAGCTATCGCAGGCGAACTTTATCGAACGCTGGTCAAAGCTTTGTAGGGAAGCGCGGGTTTGATAATGGAGGCTGGACATGCGCTCATATACCGAATGGAACGAAGCTATTTTCCATCATTTCTTCAACGAAACAAAATCTGGACGCAGCGTTAGTCTTGCGCTTGACAGCGACTCTCTATCGGAAATAGCCGGCGGGCGTTTAGATTCGCCTAACTCGGCGGAAGAGGATTTTACACGCGCTGTTCGGCGGAAGATACATGAACCTCCAGTTCCATTTCAAAGCCTATTCAGAGAAGCTGCTGAATGGCGGCGGAATGCGTCGCGGCCTATCCCTCCGCCCTTCGTGGCGTTTTTAGGCGCGTGCGCGCTCGCGGCGTCCAAGATGGAAATGGACGAAGATAGAGGAATCGCCTCTCATAATTACTACGAGCGACTGGAAGAAATTTTGGATGTTGGCGACATTGACCAGCATCAGCGCTGGAAAATTACGCAACTTTGGGAGCGTTTGATTGAATGGCTTCAGACAGATTTAGACGGTTCTTTGGGGCTTTGCGACGCCAGACCTTTGGGAACCGGTCCCTATTGGCAAAATGTAGGATATCCTGTGTCGCAATGTTTGATGCGCGAAATGGATAGAGCGCGCCTTCCAGACTTTTTCCTGTGGGCGGGGTTGTCTCCTGGAGACAATATTGACATGTCGCGTTTAGCGGATGACTTGCGAGCTTGGGCGGAACGAACGACCTGCAAATTTTCCAATCCTCTAAAAAAGCGATTGCGCGGTAATAATGAGATATGTTTTGCTATTGCGGAGAAGGTTTTGGATGAATTAGTTCAGTGGGATGGCGTCGTTCAAGATGACCAGGGCAAACGCGGACGAAAAATCAAATTGTGCGCCGAGCGGGATGACGATGGAAATTGGATGTTGTTCTTTTTTTTGCCGAAGGACTCTGAATTTCCCGAAGGTGAGTTCCGTTCCTCGGACGCTACATTTACTCTGGCGAAATCCCCTATCGGACCTGATTGGTATAATCCAACGCCAGCCATTGATGTTACGACAGAAAGACTTCAAGCAGGTTATCGGTTGGAGCGGGACCGATATTATCTTGAATTCCAAGAGGGGCGTCTATTTATACTCGAATGGGGAGGAGACGAATTTTCTTGCTGGGTGGAACGGAATCGTCCAGAGATTGGAAGGGAATGCTTGATTTTGTGTCATCAAAACTTGCGCAACCATGTCGTAGCGGTATTGGAAAAATTTGCTGAAGAAGGTTGGACAGAAGTCGCTAGCGCTAGCATCCCGCCAGAATGGACGTTGTTTAGGAAAGTTAAGTTGCGTCGGTTCGCCGAGAGCTTACCCGCAGATTTGAGCTCGCTCCGTCCAGCTATGGAAGCGGTTTTGAAACTGGATGGGGGCTTGCGACTAGGGAGAATAGACGCTTATCTGCAAGGCGGGGAACCGACTGTTATCGTAGGGCAAACTGAAAGACCGTTCGATATCCTGTTAGACGGACAGGTTATAGGACAAACCCAAGACGATTGGATGGAAGTGTCGCTGGCGTCTCGAAATCTCAACCCAGGAATTCATGAGATTAAGATAGGCGATAAAGTTCGTCGATTTGAAATTGTGGCCGCTAGCGCGCAATCGGTATATTCGACACACTCTACAGGAGAGATGTTGGGTCACAGGTTAATCAGACAATTAGGGGGATACCGTCCAGCAACGTTTGGATGCGAAGAAATTTTAGTAACCCAACGGCCGCGCAGCGGTGAAATTTGGATATGCGGCGCCGCTATCTTTTGCGGTCCGGGCGGCGCGCCCGCTCCAGCGCCCTGTGTTTTGACGTTAAAAACATCCGTTAAGGAATATGTGTTTCTGGGGCGATGCCCGGGCATGGTAAAAATTATCAAGCCCGACAAGAAACTTGATGAACAACAGATTACCATCGGATTCGAGCCGGAATGGAAGATACAACGGGTGGGGCGTCGTTGGCGCGTAACGCCAGTAGGCGTTCCTAAACCTCCTGATGTTTCAGTCGAATTGGATGGAGCCCTGCGCTGGGCGGACTGCATAGTTAATAAGCGGAATCATCGACCGCCCAAGAGTCTTTTCAATATATGGAGACAATATGTGAAAGCCGCTAAGAGAATTATAGAAAAAAGGGAAGATTAATGGATTACAACCTTCTTCTGACTTACCTTACGGAAATCGGCGGGGGGCGTTGGGAGGACTTTAAAAACACTTGTAAAACGCTTGCGCAATCTGTCAACGAAGAAGAGCTAGACCGCGGGACAACGATTTGGAACATCGCGCAGCGCAATCTCAGCCGCTTGGGACATGTTGAGTTTCAATTCGGCGAGCGCTTTATATGGAGAGTCGCTCCGCCAGCCCTGGTTAGCGTCCCGCCGGAGGATTCGCGAAGAGCGATTCTATGCGGGGGGCGCAATCCGCCATTTATTGATAGAGCGCGCGAAGCATGCGGCTCGTTAGGGAAAGAAATGCGTCTTTATGAACAACCGGAAGGACCTGACATTGTTATTGTGAACGACTGCTCTCCTTTGGAGGCGCATATATTAGCTGAAGAAATTCAGCTCTCATGGACTGATAGGGCGGTAGCCAGCCTCTTCGCTTGCCTCCCTTCGCTGGACGATATGTTAGAGCTTTGTCAGGAAGAGAATCCGCCGATCGGATGGCGCGTAGACAAATTTGATGTGGATTCGCTCAAGTGGGAACAAGCGTCGCAAACCTCCGACGCAGGGCTATATCGGTATAGTTCGCCGTGGCAGCCCGCTGAATACAGACTTAAAGCCAACGGGCGGACACTAAAGGTTCCGCCGTTTGTCGGCATTTACCATGTCATTCGTTCCGCTGGGAAACAAGCGATATTCTACGAAGAGCAAGAGCGGATATTGTCCGTTAAAGCCACAGCTAAGATGCCTGAATTATATGAGCGCGCCGCCACTTTATGTTCTGGATTTTTGCCCGTTTTCGATTCTTCTACGTTATGCGATAAGTTTAGGGATGTGCCGCGTCAATACGCGGAGGTAGTCGCAGTAAAACTAAGTCAACCTTTGGAAGGATGATGAAAAAATGAGAGACCCTTATGGACTGTATGAGCGCTTGAAGTCGATATATTTACGATATTACGACAGCCCTTTCGCTTTAAGGTATGACAGCCTGATGCGAGCGCGCAGAGCGTTGCTTGAGGTGGAAGGCATCGCGCACCGAGAACCTTACATCGAATTGCTTCCTCCCTATGACAGTTCTAACAGAACGTTTGAAGAGGCGTGTCAGGAACTGGGACTGCCCTTGGAGACGGCGCGTCTATCTAACGCTACTGGTTTGTTTCCTGAAGAACGCCAACTGTATAAGCATCAGTGGCAAGCGTTGAGCGCATCCATGCAAGAACACAAACACGTCGTTGTGACAGCGGGAACCGGTTCTGGGAAGACAGAGTGTTTCCTCCTGCCCATTTTAGCGTCGCTCTTGCAAGAAGCTCTTGGCTACCCCTCAACTTTTGGCGCGCCTCAAAAGCTGCCGTGGCCCCAGCCGTCCCCCCGCCCTGACGGGTGGGACTGGTGGAGGCAACCCGCTTGGAAAGGCGCGCCCCCATGTTCGCGCCCGCAAGATGAAAGACGACCGGCTGCGGTGAGAGCGATAATTCTGTATCCTATGAACGCGCTTGTGGAGGACCAATTGATGCGTCTGCGACGAGCGTTGGATAGCGACGAAGCGCGGGATTGGTTCAGGCAAAATTTATCGGACAATAGATTTTATTTCGGACGGTATATCGGGCGGACTCCTGTATCCGGCGCAGTCTATTCCCGCAGTTCCGGGAAACTGCGTCAAAACGCTGTTGACGCGTTAAAAGAGGCTTTGGATGATTTTGAGCAAACATCGGATGCGGTTCAAGAGTATTGCCAAGCGCGATTAGACAATGGCGAACCGCGGGAAGAGGCGTTCCAGGCGCGTTATTTCTTCCCAAGGGTGGACGGCGCAGAGATGCTCTCTCGATGGGATATGCAAAAAGCGCCGCCTGACATTCTAATCACCAATTACTCTATGTTGAACGTCATGCTCATGAGGGATTTGGAGGAACCGATCTTCGATGCCACTCGCGAGTGGTTGAAGAGCGACAGCAAAAACGTCTTTACCCTTGTTGTTGACGAATTGCATACATATAGAGGCACTCCTGGAACCGAAGTCGCGCTGCTGATACGCAATCTTTTGTTTCGCTTGGGGATGCAAGATAGACCAGAGCAAGTTCGATTCATCGCCACGAGCGCTTCCTTGACTGACGAAGATGAGGATGATGCGTCAGGGAAGCGGTATCTGAGCGAGTTTTTTGGCGCTCCGCAAGAACGATTCGAGATGATTGGAGGAAGTTGGAACGCCTGCGTCGATGAGTGGGCGCCTGCGACGGATTTAAAACCCAGAGCGCAACTCTTCCAAACATTCAGCGAACAATGGCGAAACGCCCAAAACGATGAAGTACAAATGAAAGCGGCGCGAGCTCTCGCCTCTGGATTGGGGGTTTCGGTTGCGGCGGAAGCTGACGCTGGTTTAGTTTTGTCGCAGTCTCTAAACCGCAGCGGCGCGTTGAGAACTCTCTTTGACGCTTGTCTCACAGAGGATAAGGGGCGACAAAGCCTGCGAGCGCGGGCTTTTACAGCGCTCGCGAACGCCTTATTTGGCGCGGTTAGAGACGCAAAAGACGCGCTAGGCGGGCTTCTCTTGGCTGCGGCTTCGGCGGAATCTGAAACGGGTTTAAGTCCGCTCCCTGTCAGAGTCCATTACTTCTTTCACGACATCCCAGGCGTTTGGGCATGCTGCAATCCTAAATGCAGCGAAGTTTTGCGCCCGGATACAAAACGACCTGTTGGCAGGCTCTACTTTGAGCCTCAAATTCGTTGCAAATGCGGGGGGCGCGTGTTGGAACTGCTCTATTGTCAAACCTGCGGAGAAGTTTATCTCGGCGGATATAAAGCCGGCTACGCGGCTGGGCAAACAAACAGGTGGACGTTATTGCCCGACCAGCAGAATTTGGAAGGGATGCCGGACAGCACTACGATGAAGAAGACGTATGGCGTCTACGCTATCTACTGGCCCGTCCCATCAGGACAATTTCCGCCGCAGGATAGTCCTACAGGACTGAGCGCAAGCAGCGGCAATCTTGGTGTTACTGGACAGTTTCGTCCCGCCGCTTTGGAATACGGAACAGCCAAGGTCCGACTTCTTGGCGCCAGCCCTGCGGATGCTGCTGCGCAAACAGGTTATTTGTACGTGGCGCCTGAAGAAGACGACCCTGCGCGCCCAGGCTGGTGCGCCCGTTGCGGCGATTACTGGTCGCGTTACGCGCGAACGCAAAAAGGAGGGTGGAGTTGGGATAATTCCATAGACCGTTCGCCAATCCGATGGCAAGCGACTGGGTTCGAGCGCGTCAACCAAGTCATAGCGGACGCCTTGATGCGCGAGTTGCCAGAATCATCAAGAAAACTCGTGCTCTTTTCGGACAGTCGGCAGAACGCCGCAAAATTGTCGCACGGATTAGAGCTGTCGCACTACCTGGATACGTTGCGCCAATTATGGCTCTCTGCTCATAGAATCGCTCATGTTGGGCTGCGGGCATATCTACGAAAATTGGATGGCGAGCCGCTGACCGAACTAGAACAACAAGCGGCGGAGGCATATCAAAAGGAATTGCCACAGGAGGCTTTGGCGCTTGTGATGGACAAAGCGGGAATGGCTAACGCCGCGCAACGCGCCATGGCGCAGGCGGCAAGGAATCGTATCGGCGCGCCGACTCCAATTGAGAACCTCCGGGCGAAAATAGAACTCCAGTTAGTTGAATTGGGAATAAACCCTGCAGGACCCGATATCGATTATCAAGAGAGCAAGGATGGCAAGCCGTGGTCTGAACTCTATGCGCTTGAGGGAGAGATACGCGTTAGGGACGCTGGAGAGCTTTCTAACGAAATGAAAGAACTCTTGCGCGAGATTCGTCGAAGACTGATTATTGAGTTGGGACTGATTGCTTTCGCGCAGAGGGGACGGTCTTTGGAATCTCTTGGGCTTGCGTATGTAACGGTGAGTCCAGCCAACGATTTGAGCCAATATGCAAAACGACTCGCGACGACTCCAGAAACTTTCCTATCTCTCATCAATGGAACGGTGAGGATTCTCGGAGAAAAGCGTCGATTTCAAGACGATGAACCCGATAGGCAAAAACATAGCCAAGAATCCCCACCGGGCGATGTTCGCAGGTATCTTTTGGCAGTCGCTGACATGAACCATTGGGACTCAGATGAACTAATATCAGAGGTGAAGCGAGCGCTTGAGCAAACTCAAGTCGCTAAAGGCTATCTTTTGAACATACCCCATCTGTGCCTGTCTGACCCTCACGCTGATTTCTGGGAATGCGCCCAATGCCAACGAGTTCACCTTCACCCGGCAGGGGGAGTGTGCGTCGACTGTCAACATCCGCTTTCTCATCCACGTCCGCTGAGTGCGCTTTCTATCCCTGGCGGAGAAGACTATTACGCTTATTTGGCTCTGAAGGCGGGAAATCCTTTCCGCCACCATTGCGAGGAATTAACGGGGCAGACCAATAAGACCGAGGCGTTGAAACGGCAGCGGCTGTTCCAAAACATAGCGATTAGAGGCTTGGGAGAGAATCCTAAAATGGATAGCATCGACATGCTCAGCGTGACAACCACGATGGAGGCGGGCGTGGACATTGGCGCTCTCTTGGCTGTGATGATGGCGAACATGCCCCCGCAGAGATTTAACTATCAGCAACGGGTCGGACGCGCCGGGCGTCGAGGCGGCGGTCTGGCTGGCGCTATCACGATTTGCGGCTCGCGAAGCCACGACAACTTTTACTTCCAAAATCCGGATCGGATTACTGGCGACCCGCCGCCTCAACCTTATCTTGACCTACGACGAGAGGATATCCTCAAAAGGGTTTTGACCGCTGAGTGCCTTCGTCGAGCTTTCCGCGCGCTGGGAAGCCTGCCTGACGAGGACATAGGCGATTTTGGGGATAATGTGCATGGTCAGTTTGGAACAACGAAAGATTGGAAAAATGATAAAAATCACAGAAACGCCATCCAAAACTGGCTCAACAAGAATCTTGGCGAGGTTCGGGATGTGACGGAAGCCTTGCTTGTGGAGACGCCCCAAGAACTGAGAGACCAATCTGATGCGCTCATCGATTGGATAACGAATGCGGATGGACTTTTGGCGAAAATTGACGATGCTGTGCAAAAGCGCGGCGACGCATTTGATGATTTAAGCGAGTTGTTGGCCAATTCAGGGCTTCTCCCGATGTTCGGATTTCCAACGCGGATTCGTTACCTCTACCATCGCAAGCCTCAAAAATCTTATCCATGGCCGCCCGATGGAGTGGTCGACCGAGAACTGGATATCGCCATCAGCCAGTTTGCCCCAGGCTCAGAAACTGTCAAGGACAAAGCAATCCATACCGCTATAGGGCTGGCGCATTATGAGCCAATGCCGGGGCTATCCCCTGCGAGGAAAGAACCTCCATATTCCGACGAGCAAGAGGTGGGACTTTGCAAAGCCTGCCTGGCGTTGACAGTGAAAAAGCTCGAGACAGTGGAATATCTCGAGACAGCGGAATATCTCGCAGAAGGCGTTTGCCCAGTCTGCGGCAGCGAGGATAAATTCAAAACGATGGCAACCATAGAGCCGCGCGGTTTCAGGACAGATTTTTCTGATGGCGCGTCGTACAGCGGTGCGTTCTCTTACGCCCCTCGCTCGACACATTCTCGTATGCCATCAACCCCTGATTACGGAAATTGGACCTCAGTCGATAGAGTGGAAATTTCGTCGGTGCGCAGCGCGGACATTTGGGCAATAAACGACAACAACGGCGGGCTTTTTGAATTCCTTCCGGCAAGGGACGGACACGGCTTAATCGCTCCGAACGCTATCCCGCGCGGCTCATACGCCGACGTGAAACAGGGCGACCCACAAATATTTGCGCTCGCGTCCAGAAAAGTGACCGATGTCTTGCTGGTACGGTTTCCGCAAGAGTCGCTTCCGCCATGGATTCAACTGACGATTCGCCCAAGTCACGACCCTGTGAGTCGCAGAGCCTCCTGGCATTCGTTCGGATTTCTATTGCGCAAAGCGGCTGCTTTCAGGCTTGACATTGATCCAAACGAACTGGACGTCGGGCTTCGGGTGGTTAAAGGGATGACAGCGACAGGGGCAACCACGCAAGAAGGTCAGCTTTTCATCTCCGATTCTCTCGATAATGGCGCGGGGTACGCCAACTTCTTCGGAAATGAGGAGCAATTTAGAAAACTTCTGCACTTCGCTAGACAGGGCTTTTGGTCTGGACAAAAAAATCGTATTTCCCAGAGGCATGGAGAAAAGGCAATCGCTGAACTTTGCGACAGCTCCTGTTATGACTGTTTGAGAGATTACGACAACCAATCCTTTCATAGTCTCTTAGATTGGAGGCTGGCGCTTGATATGGTTCGGCTAGCGATAGGCGAGACAGTGGGGCTCCGCGACGTCTATTGGAATTCCCTGACTGATTCATTAGCGGACCGCTTCTGCGACGATTTTCGGTGGGAACGAGCCGCATTTGGCGGACTTCCTGGCGCTCACAAGGAGTTTGACGCCCATTCCGTCGCCCTAATCATATCTCATCCGCTATGGGCTCATTCTGGGGATTCGTTTCCTGATGAATTGGCCGACGCCGTCGCTGCCGCTGAAGAGGAAGGATACAGTCTGGGCGGAGGACAGCGGCGCGTCGTTCTTATAGATGTGTTTGAGCTTTTTGGGACATGGCGTTCACTCCGGATGAAGAGATGGAATGGCGCCACATACAAGGCGTCGTGGAAAACATTGATAGGTTGTCGTCCGGCGATATCCAATTAGAAATCAGGGTTGAAAAGGGAAATGTCGAACACGGCGTCTGGAGTATTCTGGTTGCGCGTCCTGAATGGTTTTGCGGACTGGACGAATTAGAGGCGATAGGGGATGTTCGTTTTATAAATCTCCGACCGCATAATTTAGCGCGTCGAATATTGATAGCCAATATCTACAGCGAATTGTGGCATTGGCGGCAATGAGGCATGCTATGACTGATACATTCTCACCCAAACAACGCAGCGATATTATGCGAGCCGTAAAAGGGAAGGACACCAGCCTGGAAACCGCCGTTAGATTGGCTTTGTGGAGGCGCGGTTTGCGTTATCGCAAGAATGTTCCTTCTCGTCCAGGGAAACCCGACATTGTGTTCCCTGGTCCCAAGGTGGTCGTGTTTATAGATTCCTGCTATTGGCACGGTTGCCCTGACCACTGTCGCATGCCCCAGGCCAACAGGGAATATTGGGAACGCAAAATAGGCCGAAACAAACAACGCGACAAAGAAATAAATCAGCAATATGAACAACTGGAATGGACGGTTGTGCGAGTGTGGGAGCACGAACTAAAAGAGGATTTCGAGGGGACTATCGACAAAATCCATAACACAGTAACCGCGCTCAAACATGAGGGAAATTGTCAGTCATGATTATGCATATCAATAGGTGAAATCCAACTATTACATCGGGGCTTAAGTTGAGATACCATTTAAAATATTTAACGCAAAGGCGCAAAGAATTCATTCCTTAATTCCGAATTCAAAATGGTAGACGGATTTACGCCCGCGTGTAATAGTAAGAATAAAGCCCATAAGGACGACGAGATATTAATGTGTTGTGATAAAACTCATAAAGAAATGATAATGTAACAATTATATCACATTATGTGTGACGAATCTGTCTCAAAAATGCTGTCGCCTTTATCCTCAAATTTTTTGAAACCAACTTGTTATGGGGATGAATAATGATTTCTACTTAGAGGCATGGTTTTTGCTACTTATTTATGCGTAAGTAGTCTAGATAATGTTTTAGATGGAGCGACCCTTACTTCGTGAATACATCTCTAATGACGATGTGATGATTGCGTTATGCCTTCTCAATTTATAGCAAATGGAATAGTTTCAGGCTGTATATTTGCTCTCGTTGCGCTGGGGTTTGGACTCATTTACCATTCGACCAAAGTCTTTCATATAGCCCACGGTGTTGTCTATACAGCTTCGGCTTATGTATTCTATTCCTTATTGATATTACTGCATCTCAATCTTATTCTGAGTTTTATTGGGACGCTTGTATTCAGTGCGCTATTCGGTTTGATTTTAGAGCGGTATATCTACTATCCTCTCCACAAGAGGGGCGCTTCGATGGGCGTTGTTTTCATCAGCTCGCTGGGGGTTTACACGGTTTTTGTCAATTTCATTGCGATGCTCTACGGCAATGAAACCCAAATCCTCTCCTCCAGCGCGGAAAAGGCTTTTCACTTTGGGTCTGTCGTTTTAACACGGATTCAGTTGGTTGAAGCGGCGGCTTTTTTGCTTCTATCTTCCCTAACTCTGGGATTTCTAAGATTGACCAAATGGGGACGGCTCATCCAAGCATTGGCTGATAATCCCCAGTTGGTAAGCGTCATTGGGATGGATGTGAGAAAGATTCGGTTGCTCATTTTTTCCCTGGGGTCTGTACTTGCTGGTTTTGCTGCGTGTTTGGTGGCGCTTGATGTTGGGATGGACCCGCGTGTGGGAATGAATATCCTTCTTATCGCTGCGGTTGCGGTTATTATTGGCGGCGTAAAGGTCTTCGAGGGAGCGCTCGTGGGCGCGTTTCTGGTCGGTCTCCTACAAAACATGGTCATTTGGCAAGTTTCGGCAAAGTGGGAACACGCCGTAACCTTTGTACTTTTGATTGTCTTTTTGTTGACTCGACCCGAAGGAATTTTGGGAGAACGGAGGAGGCTTGAGGAGGCGTGAACTACATTCTCCATCTGCTGGTTTTGCTAACCATCTACTTGATTCTGTCTTTCTCGCTCAATGTGCTGGTGGGTTACACGGGACTCCTCTCTTTAGCGCACGCGGCTTTCTACGGCATTGGCGCATATACCTCCTCGTTGCTCATGATTAAATGGAAGGTTAGTTTCCCACTCGCATTACTGGCTGGCGTGGGGATGGCGGTTCTGCTCAGCTTGCTTGTTGCGGCGCCTTCCTTGCGGCTCAAAGGGGATTACTTTGTGTTGGCCTCGCTGGGTTTTCAGGTCATCGTGTTCAACGTTCTGCATAACTGGGCGACGCTGACAAACGGTCCCCTCGGGATTCCGGGCATCCCTAAACCTTCAATCTTTGGGGTTAAAATCAGTAGTATTCCAGCGTTTCTGGCGTTCAGCAGCATCCTTTCAGCGTGCTGTATTTTCATTCTGGTTGGCATACTGAAATCTCCTTTCGGGAGGACCTTAAAGGCAATCCGAGAGGATGAATTGGCAACTTTAGCTTTGGGAAAGCATATCACAGCCTTTAAAATTCAAGCGTTTGTAATCGCCTGTGGGATTGCCGCGGTCGCGGGGAGTCTTTACGCATGGTATGTGACCTTCATCGACCCGACCAGTTTCAATTTGAACGAATCGATTTTTATTATTGCCGTCGTGTTGGTGGGCGGTTCAGGGAATATCAAAGGCCCAGTAGTCGGTACGCTTTTTATGATTCTGCTCCCGGAGATTCTGCGGTTTCTGCGCATCCCTGATACTGTCGCCGCTAACGCCAGACAGATGATTTACGGGGCGTTGTTGATTTTTCTGATGCGATACCGACCACAGGGCATCGCTGGGGAGTATAAGTTTGAATAATGGCATTAGAACTTCAAAGCATCACAAAAACCTTCGGCGGTATTGTAGCTGTTGACGATGTATCTTTGACCGTTTCCGAAGGGAAAATTACCAGCCTCATCGGTCCAAACGGCGCGGGGAAGACTACGCTGTTCAATCTCATCTCAGGTTTTTTGAAGCCTGACAAGGGGGCGATTTATTACAACAACCATCATCGTCTCGATGGATTGCCGCCGTGGAAAATCGCCAGGTTGGGCATCGGGAGACTTTTTCAAGATGTGCGCGTCTTTGATAGGCTCTCAGTTTTGGACAATGTACTTCTTGCTGAAAACAATCCTTGCGAAAACCCGTTCCTTTCTCTGCTTCAAAGAAAAAAGATGCGTCGGTTGGAAAAAGAGAACATCAAGGAGGCTGGAAGGTGGCTTGAGTTTGTAGGGTTATCTGACATGCGGGATACCTTAGCCGAGAATCTCTCTTATGGACAGCAGAAATTACTGGCGATTGCCAGACTTTTGATGGGCAGATTTGATTTATTTCTCTTAGATGAGCCCACCGCCGGCGTCAATCCAACGATGGTGAAGCCCATATTGGGGTTGATTAGAAGGTTCTCGAACGAAGGGAAGACTGTGATTGTTATCGAACATAATATGATGGTCGTGCTGGAAATCTCCGACTGGGTTTATTTCCTCGATGATGGCATGGTGGTTTCCTCCGGACTTCCCGATGATGTGCTGAGGGATGCCACAGTGCGAAAATCCTATCTGGGGCTGTAAACAAATGCGTCATATTCTCACAACAAAAGAGATTTACGCGAGCTATTACAAAAAAGAGATTCTTCACGGTGTCTCCATTGAAGCGGACGTCGGTGAAATTGCCGCGGTCATCGGACCGAATGGCGCGGGCAAATCGACGCTCCTGAAGGTCATCGCTGGAGCGCTCCCCGCAAAAGCGGGGAAGGTGATTTTCAATGACCTCGACGTGACCCATACCCCCCAGTTTGAACGAGCGAGAAGAGGTCTTGGCTACCTGATTCAAGGGGGTGAGGTTTTCCCAAGCCTCACCGTTGAACAACATCTTAATCTCGGCGGCTTGGTGAATGGAAAGGGAAATGGACAAAGGCGCTTGCAGGAAGTGCTCGACCTTTTTCCTGATCTTTTAGAGATTTTCAATCGGCGGGCGGGACTGTTAAGCGGTGGACAGAGGCAAATGCTGGCAATTGGAATGGTGCTGATGAATCAACACCCTGACCTGTTCTTGCTATTAGACGAGCCCTCTGCCGGACTCGCCCCCAGACTTGTCGAGATGCTTTTGGGCAAGATTGTTGAAATACGAGACCATTTCGGCGCTTCTATCCTGTTAGTGGAACAAAACATCCGAAAGGCATTGGAAATCAGCGACCGGGTTTTTCTCCTCAAAAACGGTGTGATAATTGGGGAGGAATGCCCACGAACATTGAACCCCGAAAAGATAGAGAAGATATTTTTCAGTTAGAAGCGAATGGATGAATGGACGAGTGGGCGTATATGAGTAAGTTAGTTCATTAGTTCATAGTTGGAACCTATTTAATCTATCCTATAAATGAAAAGGGAGGAAGTTAAAATGTTTAGAAGAAATTTGAAACCTGCTCAGTTCCTCAGCTTAATCATGGTTGCTGTTCTGCTTTCCGCTGGCTTTCTGCTGTCAGGATGCGAGAAGAAAGGACCGGATGTTTTTAAGATTGGGTCTGTTCTGTCACTGACGGGCAGCGCTAGTGTTTGGGGGGAGAACACGAAAGAAGGAATGGAATTGGCGCTGGAGGAGATTCACGCCTCTGGTGGAATTAAGGGAAAGAAGATTGAGATAATTTATGAGGATAGTCAGAGTGAACCGAAGACCGCCGTAGCCGCTCTGCGAAAAGTCATATCTACGGAAAAGGTGCCCGTTGTAATTGGCGATATAGCAAGTTCAAACGTGCTTGCAATGGCGCCTGTCGCCGAAAGTGAGAAAGTCGTGCTTATTTCCCCTGGGGCGAGTAACCCAGACATTAGCCACGCAGGGGAATATATTTTCCGAAACTTTCCATCTGACGCTTTAGAAGGGAAGGTTGACGCCGACTATGCCTATCAGCAGCTAAACTGGAAACAAGTAGCTATCCTCTATATCAAAAATGCTTATGGAGAAGGTGTATATCGTGTCTTCAAAGAGACATTTGAAAAGCTTGGTGGAACTGTGGTTCTGGAAGATTCCTTCGACCAGGGGGCGATTGACTTTAGAGGACAGCTCACAAAGGTGAAAAATACGAATGTAGATGGAATCTTTCTACCGGGTTATCCAGATGAAATGGCTAAACTCCTAAAACAAGCGCAGGAATTGGGTATTACTAAGCCTTTCCTTTCAACTCAAGCATTCGATGACCCACAGGTTCTAAAAATTGCCGGAGACGCCGTAGAGGGAGTCGTCTTCTCAACTCCTGAACCTCCCAGCGATGCCGAGCCGGTGGTCGCAAATTTCAGGAAGAACTATAAAAAGAAGTTTGGCAAAGATGTTGGTCTCATGAGCGACACCGGATATGACGCCCTAAAGATCATTGCTCTGGCGATAGAGCGAGGCGGGTATAGCGCGGAAGCCATCAAAACACAGCTTGAATCCTTAAAGGACTACCCTGGCGCCGCCGGTTCGACGACGTTTGACCAATATGGCGATGTCCCGAGACCAGTTATGTTCAAAGTCGTTAAGAATGGACAGTTCACTAACATAGGGTATCGGGTAGATGCACGCTAAACACAATCACCCACCGATTTTTTAACAGGAGAGATTAACACGACTTTATCACATTAAATTTGCTGTAAGGTCGTCGCGCAAGTCAGGAGACTTGTGTTACAGTGGAACGGCGTACAACGAAATGTCACAAAGTCAAAGAAATCGCCGCATTCCTTCTCTAATGGCGAGGAGGAATGCGACATTTTTTAATTGATTTGTAACGATTTTTTCGTTACAATATGGACATTATGAAAACCACATTAAACCTAAGAATTGATAAGGGCTTGAAGAATTTCCTTCAGCATTATGCGAAGGAAAACCATACGACTGTTACGGGGCTAATAACCCAATACGCTTTCTATCTCCAAAAAAATTACCGAAAACAGGGAAAAGATGCTCAAACCCTATCAGTACAGTATCCACCATCGTATTCAGAAAGACCTACAGTTTGAGAAACTTCAGTGAAAGGAGGTCGTAGCCATGGTGTGTATCAAATCTCGTTCGATTAACGAAAAAGCTTATGTCAAAAAGTTGGAACGTAGGGGATGGCAAGTCAGCCGTGAAAATACGAAGTTCACAAAGACTTATCTGGACGGTACTGAAGTTGCTATTGAGGTACTTGTCCCCGACGATGACTACATCTGTATCATTGTGTGTGAAAATGGCGAGGCGGTTGTTAAGGCTGGCGAAGAATTGCTGCCTTCTTTGCCTAATGCACTCTATAATGTCATGTGGTACATTGATCGATATGACAGAGACCATGAATGAGCACGATAGAATGAACACCTTCACCTTATTTTGCTCAGATGATGGCCTGGACAATGGGGTCAAGCAAATCCTTTAAAAGCAAGCGAAGCCATCCAGTATTTCGACGCGGATACCTTTGACCCCGTTAAGCAGATTGTGGAGAAGCATATGTTCGTGGACCACATTGATAAATCAGGGGGTGTTCGTCGTCAGACGTTCACGGTTCGCTGGTATATACCCAATGACCAAGCATATACTGAAATTTGAATAACAATCTTTTTTTTCGCATAGATGAAAAAGGAAACAACGCGCTTTGTAGAAGCAATTATGCAAACAGAACCTTTGGATATAGAAGAAAACCTAGAGCTTGCACTTAATGATTTCATTTATAGAAGAACATCACCTTATTTCCCCAATGAGCCCTACATTTTGTTAGGTGAATATCTCACGATGAATTGTCCGGGCTGTCTCTTCGTTGGATTCCGGGTTGAGAAAGAAAAAGATTATAACGAAGAAGACATTTACATAGGTATCTCGGGAGAAGACCGAGAATCTTCGCAGGAAGGCTTGCGTATAGTCATGGACAACCCTCAACCTAACGAGTTTAGCGTCGGCTTAGGTTTTTTAAACGATGTGAAAGAAGGCGAACCTTCACCTGATTTACGGAAACAGTTCTCTGACAATTCTATCGAACTGTCACAAGAGGCCAGAATCATCAAGAGATACGATGTCTTTATCATTGCTGATGAAGTCCAAAATAAATACTATGCTTTCAAAATATGTGATAACGAAATAAACATTTACAAGGTTATTAAAGCCAATTTTTACCGTCACGATAATTTTGTCAGCTACAAGGACATCCCCTTGGATTATTCCAAGTTTGAGGATGCGATAGAGAAGATTAAGAAAGAGAGATATTGGATTAACGAATTCGTAAAAGATGAAATAGAAAGGCAGTTTGACGATTATGCTAAAAGGTTGGAGAAGCAAATTAAAAAGATTGTGCTTTTCTGTAGTCTGGATAAAGGAGATTGCGATTCCATAGGCAAAGTTACAGAATACCTCCCTAAGGCAATCGTTGATACATTTCCTATAATACAAAGGAGACCTAATAGTGACTTCCATGAAAAAGCATTGCCAATTGACGACATTGATACAATGAGATGGTTTACGAGCCGTTTTGAGGAAGGATGGCATCTGCAACCCAATGAACAAGTAGGCTTTCTTGTTCTTGATACATCAAGTTACTCTCAATCTGATTCTGAAACTTCCTCTCGAGCAGGAGAAAAACTGAAATTCAAAGGATGGCTCGACTATAAATACACTGGTAATCTATTTCTTAACTCACCACTAGTGTTGCAGGATTTCCTAAAACGTATGGATAAGAAACTCTCCAATCGTTCCTATGGCACACCGGAGAGTAACACAAAGGTTGACGAAGACCTTGCGACTGCCAGAGACATTGTGACGGAGTTTCTGAAGAAGCGGTTTAGGGAACTGGGAAAAAACGCTACTGAGAATCCAAAGAAGCAATTAGAGAAACTGAAAACAAACGCGACAGGGGATTTGGAGAAAGAGTTAAAGAATCTGGAGGAAGAGTTAGAGGATTCGAAGGAACAGTTAAAGAATCTGGAAAGAAACGAAATGGCATTTCTGAATGAACGGTTAAATGAGCTGAAAGAAAAAGTAAATGCAATAAGAATTGAAGGAAAGGAAAAGTTACTGCAAGCCTTAGATGGCTCCTTAGGTGGATTGAAAGCCTTAGATACGATGCGAAAGCATTTGTTTGAGGCCGTTGATAAAGTGGTTGATGACCTATGCGAGGGCAAGTATGATTCGGGTTTAATAAAGCCAATTTTGAGTGCGAATTTTGAAAATGTTAAATGTAATGACGAGAATAAGATTAGAGACTTGGTTCGCCTTGCTAAAACATGGGCTGAAAAAAGGAATAACGAATCGGAAGATATTACTTTCCCTGAAACGATAACGGATTACCACATTCATGCACTCTTTTATATCAATCTCTTCATGAGACGGGTTCTGTTAGAAATTCCACAAAGTCTGGAAATCGGTTTTGCGCCTTACTTTATGGAAATAGGCTTTGCGGATCCAGAACTCTTGAAAGATGTCATGAATTTTCCGCCGCGTAGAGACTCGGATATACATGAGGAAACTGGCATCTTAGGAGAAAAGGATGCCGTATACAAACTTCTGGGAGTGATTGAGTGGTTATTCGGAATAGGAGGTGAACAAGGCGGGTGGACGTCCTATATGCCATCAGCGCCGCTATACGGGCATGGACAGCGTCGTGGTTTCATCTTTGTTGTGGGTTATTATCATAGGGACTGGCTAAAAGACTCGAATGAGCAATTGAATAGCAGGCTGAAGTATCTCAGCAGATTATTACGCGTGAATGCTGACTATGCTGGCAAGGAACTACAGGCGGCTTATGATAGAAGATTTCAATTGGATCTATCATCACACATTCGCAGTACAGCAGGTGATTTTCAGAAGGGATTTCAAGATAATATGTATCGTCTGTTTAACTTAAGAGGTAGAGGAAGTATTGAAAAGATTGACCAAGCAGAGGTAAAGAATGACATCCATGAACTGCTTATACATCTATTAGATGGCGATAATCTACCTAGTCAATGGAGACTTCATACACCTCTCTTGGAAGGCGAGAACAAGACATTTCTCCGGAGTGGCCGCTTTCACCTCCTGTGTACTTTGGATAACGCATTTACCTTTAAGGCGATAGCAGATTCGATAAGGACTACCGTAAGGAAACATGGAACCCGAGCTGCTGCATCAGCTCTGATGGGCCGCAATTTGTCGCACAACATTGGCGCTCATGCCCTATACTGGCTTGAAAAGGAACAAGGTGATCCGGAGTTAGCGCTATTTAACGCCTACCTCCGAGAACGAATGGATTTTGTCGCCGCGATTAGCACCTATATGCCTTTATGGATAACATCAATTAAGATGGGAAAAATTGTCAAGGATATTAGGGAAAATCATCTCTTGCTGAAAAACATCGCTAAATCTGAGAGAGTATTCGGAGTAGAAGTCGATTACCAAGGTGAAGATTGTTCCGTTGCCATTCCCGGTGGAATCCTTGGAATACAAGCATTCAATGCAATCATTGAAAATATTATCCGCGATGGAGCTAAGTATGGTTCGAGACAATCCAGTGAATGCAAAGGATCCAACCAATCGATCCAGTTTGCAGTTAAAGTTTCGGAGTTACAAGAAAGCGATTTTGCAACAACCGAGGAAAAAGTAAAAACAGATTTAAAGAGAAATTTTGTTAAGGTTGTTATCACTGATAGTCAGAGTTCTTATGCTGACACTATAACAACGATTAAGGATGCTCTTGATGACATTGAGAAAAATGGACTTTGCGATAAAAAAGGACAACTCCTCCCTAACAATTGGGGAATCAAGGAGCGATGGATTGCCGCGTCTTTTCTGCGGGGCGAGCAAGTCGAGGAAAAGCTGGTAGAGGGAAGGTTAGGCAACAAGCAAGAAGCTTTGCGCATTTTGGATATTTTGCCTGACAATGGTCAGTTGGGGTGGGTCTTTTACCTGATGAAGCCCCAAGAAGTGCTAGTTATTAAGGACGATGCAACCCAATTAGATGTTCCCACAGAGCGGCGCGACAAAGTGGTTTTAGAAAACTGGGACTGGCTCAAATCCCATGTTAACTCCTCCTAGAAGCGAGGTAAGAACTACTACCAGAATCAACTTAACCGGGCGTATTATCTGGCGCTTGGAGAGCAGAAAAAAGCATGGATGGAAATGCTGGACGAAGCGGCGGTGAAAAATCTCAATGAGTGGAAGCGCACGAATGGTGCCCTTCCAGATGAGCAAGCGGCGCTGGACCTCGTGAGAAAGGAAGACCAAGAGGGAAATGCAGAGTGGGAGAAGCTCTACAAATTGCTTGGGCTTCTGCAGGAAGATGGCGAATACATTCCCAACGAACAATCCCCGATCCGCTTATTTTGCAAACAGATGGATAATCTCAAGGATAATCCTCTTGATAAAGCGCCTTCTATTTCAAACCTCTTGAACTTTTTCGCTGAAAATCAGGATTGGCACCACACTGATCTTCGCACCATCAATACCTTTTACGACTGGTTTTCGACCTTGTGTGATACCATGGCGGCTCTCAGGGATTGCCTGAATCCAAAAGGAGAATAGACAGATGATTAAACCCGAAGTTTCTATAGACCGAATACCCACCGGCAAATTGCTTATGATTCATCCCCCATACGTTCATTTTAGCAGCGAAGTTAAACACTTTATTAAAGATGAATCACCTTTCTTGCCTTTGGGGCCATTGTATGCTGGAGAATTGCTCGAATGCATGGGAGTAGCGGAAGTAGAATATTTTGATTGCCAATTACATGACTTAAGGTCAAAAAGCGACATAGATGAGTACGATTCTTTTGGAATTTCCGTTATGGGCGCTCAGAATATAATGCCTGCTTTTCAGATTTATAGCTATTTAGCGGAATATGTATCTCCCAGCAAAATATACATTGGTGGACAGAGTGTTGAAAAACTAACACCCGATGAATTTGTAAAAATATTCCCAGGCGCCAATCAAGTCTCAAGAGCAAGTTTGCCGGTTGACATGGATATAGTTCTATCAAGACAAATTGATAAACTTCCGGAAGAAGAGTTGAGAACATACCTGAGTGACGAAGTTACTCTTCTCCTTAGTCAAGGGTGTATGTATGGATGTAGTTTTTGTGGGGCGCAAAATCGACAAGTAGAGAGTTTCTATAACACCAAAGATAATCTTGAATACCTGCTTGGCAAAGCGAAAGAATTTGGCATAAACCGAATGTCCATGTATTGTACGTCTCTTGATTTCTTTCAGCAAGCTTTACCGGGCGGGAATCTAAATACACTGGCGGGAAAGCTGAAAGAAATTATCCAATTGCAAGAAAAATACGGGATAAAGTTAAAACTAAGAGCTTTAACAAGAGCAGACTCATATAATGCAGCAGCGGAATCAACTGAAATTTGGAATCTTGTTAAAGAGGCGGGTTTCGTCAAATTCGGTTTTGGCGCTGACGGTGCTGCATCTATCGAAGTATTAAGAGCAATGCGTAGGGGCACAACTAACCTTAAGTCAGACATAATTAAAGCGTTTGAGCACACGCAGATACACGGCTTCATTCCCGAAATGTTATATGTATTTGGAATCCCTGAAGATACAGAGGAAACCCTATGCGCAACCAAAGACTTTTGTTCTGAGCTCTTACGGAAATTTCCAAACTCGCAATACAGAGGCTTCCCGGCGAAGAATGAGATCCCAGGAAATAGTAATTGGAAAAATGAAAAATGGAAACAATCCTCTGCGTATCAACAGCTTTTATCAAATCCAATTCTATTCCTCAACTTAGGCTTTGAAACCTTAGTGAACAACATATCACATCCTGATCAAACTAAAAGAAAGCTAGTAAATCGGTATGCTATTGAAATGAGTTACATCGCACATGAATCTGGACGCGTGCAAAGTTACTTGACAGTTCCAATAATGGAAACCGATGGATACGAATTAATGGATGAGAAATCATTTGAGCGCTTTAGGGAGATTATCAAAATATACATCCCTGATATTTCTAAATCACTTACCCTACGAGATCTGCCAGTTCATAGAGCCGAAATAAACAGATTCATCCCCAAAGACAGATAATTGGCGTCCGGGTAGCAACGTACAAAAAAGTGCGGATTTCACTACCGGGAGGAAAATCATGTCGGGACAAAGAGAACTTGTTTCGCCTTACATACGAAGTAAGTTAGAAGAATCCAGACAGAAATATGGTTCTGGTTCTGAGGTCGTTCGTGTTTTAGAACGACAATATTTAAGGGACCCCCGGGAAGATGAGATTTTCGAAGATGAAAGAGAACGCCACTATGAAGCCGATGTGCATCTTACATACATGGGGAAACAACTAAGAGGAGTTGAAAAACTGTATCGGCGGGTTATTGTGATTCAACCAACAACAGCTTGCGCCGCTCATTGTCGTTTTTGTTTGAGAAGGCTGTACCCAACCATACATCTTTCTGAAGATGAACTACTGGCAACTGCGAAATATTGCGGAGATGAATCAGTTAATGGCGAGGTAAACGAAGTGTTAATTAGTGGAGGAGACCCATTTATTATTCCCGACAAGTTAGAGTTGCTTATAGATTTGATTGTGGAACATGCGCCCAATATCAAGAATATCCGAATCGGTTCACGAGTGCCTGTTCAAGCTCCTGAAAAAATCGACGATACATTGCTTCATGCTTTACGAGAAAGAGAAAATATCTGGCTCGAATTAGCCACTCATGTAAACCATGCCTCGGAGTTATTCCCTGAAGTCAGGGAGGCATATCGAAAATTGCGTGATACTGGGATGACCCTTTACAACCAAGCTGTTCTTTTAAGGGGAGTCAACGATAACATATCTGCCTTGATTAATTTACATGATGAGCTACGATATATTGGCATTGAGACTCATTATTTGTTTCATGCTATCCCTATGAAGGGAACGCATCACCATAGAGTTTCTCTTGAGAAAGGGTTACGACTTATTCGAGAGCTTACAAGTTGCGGCGCAATTTCAGGGCGTTGTAAACCAATGTTCACTGTCATGACGGATATTGGAAAAATCACTCTATATGATGGCGTGATTTTAGAGAAAAACAAAAAGCACATTCTACTGCAATCATATTACTCTTATAAAGATAGGAAAAAATGGAATCCACATTGGCAAAAACCTGATTCGGTCATTATTGATGATGAAGGGTATATGAGGGTATGGTATTTAAACGGCAGCGATTAGTCAAAATGGACTGATAAGTCTAAAAGACTAATGTATTCAAGGAGTTAAACCAAAATGGCTGAGAAACTTACAATGCTATTTGTAGATGATAATCCAGACTTCCTCGCATCGATTTCGGTAGGATTGTCCGAATACTTCAATATCATTACCGCTTACAACATCCCCTCCGCCAAAAAGCAAGCCTTGAGGAAAATCAACGCAGTATTGCTGGACATCCGTCTGGACGATTCCGTTAAAGAAAACCGAGATGGTTTGGAATTGCTCTCCTGGTTCAAGGATGAATTCCCCCAGATTCCCGTGGTAATGATATCTGCAGTTGATGAGTTCGATGTAGCGGTGGAGGCTATGAGGCTTGGCGCGAGCGATTATATTCTCAAATCGCCGCAGCTTAATCCGCTGGAGTTGGTAAAGTCCATAAATAACGCCGTTGAGAAAGCACAGCTTGAGAGAAAGGTTCATAACTTGGAGCAACGGCTGGAACGTCTGGAATCGTGTGAGCTCATCGGCGAAAGTATGAGTATGTTGAAAATCAAATTGCTTATCGATTCCGCTGCGGAGGATGGCAAGGTTGACGTATTAATTCGAGGAGAAACAGGCACTGGCAAAGAGTTGGTAGCGCGCGCCATCCACGATAGGGGAACCAGAAAAGGTGGACCATTTGTCCCCGTATCATTGTCAGCCTTTTCGAGAGAGATTCTCTCAAGCGAATTGTTTGGACATGAAAAGGGAGCTTTTACCGACGCAAAGGAACGGAGGATAGGTTACATTGAAAAAGCGGATGGCGGAATTTTGTTCCTCGACGAAATTGGGGAGCTAACGCCCGATGTGCAGGTCATGCTGCTACGGGTATTGGAAACCAAGGAAGTCACAAGGCTTGGTGGTAGTACAAAGCCCATCCCCGTGGACTTCCAACTGGTCGCCGCTACCAACCTCGACTTAGAACAAGCCGTCGCAGAAATAAAAATTCGCAAGGATTTTTATTTTCGATTAAAAAATTTTGTGATTCATATTCCACCCCTTGCTGAGAGAGGAGAGGACATTCCGCTTTTGGCAAATCACTTCCTGCAACGATTAAATCGACAAGGCCGCACGACCATCCAAGAGATTTCTCCCGAAGCCTTAAAATATCTCATTGCTTACGATTGGCCGGGCAACGTCCGCGAACTAGAGCACTGCATCGAAAGCGCCATACTCAAAGCAAAGATTTACAAAGACGATGTGATTCTCCCCTGCCATTTGCCCGACGAGGTGAGAGAGCGCAAAAAATTATTTGGCGACCATCAAGAAAAACCTACCATAGATATTACCGATGATGGAATTGACATCGACGAAAAGCTTGCCCGCATGGAATTGGCATACATCGAAGAAGCCTTAAAAAAAAGCAATGGCAAAAAGACGGAGGCGTGGAAGTTGCTGGGATATAATGACCGGTATAAAATGAAAAGGAGAATAGATAGTATTTTAACGCGTTATCCTGAGTTATCCGAGCAATTTTATTTGATAAGGAATAAATACTCATAAGAGTAATATATGATATAGAGGAAACTAATGTGTACTAACAAGACTATTCTACTTTTACTTGAAAACGACGAACTCAAAAAAAGCATCGAATTGTTTTTGAATTCTAGGTTACCTGAATACCGATTGCAAGAAGTAGAAACCTTTGAATCAATTCAAAATTATCTCAATCAAAGAAGAGACGAATTAGAAGATATCGTCTTACTCATCGAACCGCAAAGGTGTGTTGGAAATCGGATGAATAACCATGGGATTGAGCTGATGGGAAAGGTGCGCCTAGAATTAGACTATCCGCTGTCTGGTGCGCCAATAACCCTGATGTCATCTGAGAGTCAAGAGTATTTAATTGAGCATCTGAAGGACGAATACCCCATTTTAGAATTATCTCAATACTATGTTTTTTTTAAGAAGCGTGATATAGCATCCTCTATGTTCAATTTGTTTCAAACCTCCAAATTGCTAAGTGAAAGCGACGTTCGGGAAATAAAAAACCGTTACCGCGAAAAAAAGAGAATAGACCTGAGTAGCGACTATCGTCATGCTCATATAAAGTCTGAAATGCTGGCGGCTGCTCGCATCCTTCAGGGAGCATTTCTCTGTGGAGATGTTGATAAAGACACAGCTATCAAAGTATTTCGTGAGCTTGCTAAGGACGATGAAACACACCAGCAAAAGATGGAAGAGTATGTCGCTCTAATGGATAATAAGGGATACATGCAAGAATCGAGACAGCCGCTTTCTGATATTGTAAAGAGTAAGGTGTTGCTGATAGATGATGAGTATGATAAGAACGGTTGGGATAAAGTCATCGGCGCTATATTTCCTCACAATCTTCATTGTGTGTCAAATATAGAAGATGGTATTAGTTATGTAAAACAGCAACAGGAGAAGGATTGCCGACCTTTTGTTTTACTCGATTTAGTTCTCCGAAGTGAAGCAGAACTATTTAACGACGAAATCATAGAAACTGCGATTAAAGATGGTGTTATTGGCGCGGAGCGACTGAGAGATATTGATAAGCTGTTACCGATTCTAGTATTCACGAAACATGAAAAACCAAGAATAAACAGGAAAACTCGAGACCTTAATCTAAAATGCTACCTGAAGGAAGTACCAGAAGATAGAGATGAAGTGAAGTATTACAAAAAGTTTCGTCGTCTGGTTAAAACTATAGTTGATGAAACAGATCAATCAAGCGAATTGGAAGCAGCAAGAAAGATTCAAAAAGTTTTTTTGTCAAGGGTGCCTTCCCTTCAACCAGAATATGATATCGCAGCCCAAAATATGATGTGTAAGGAGGTTGGTGGAGATTTTTATTACTTTAAAGTATTAGACGACGGGCAATGTTGTATTGCTATTGGAGATGTTGAAGGCAAAGGACTGCCAGCAGCAATGTTAATGGCGACTATCCAAGGAGGGATGCAAGTTAGCATTATTAATACAACTCAACCAAAACGAATCGCGGAAACCATGAATATACTTGCCTGTGAAAACAATAAAAACACTGAAAACAAGAAACTTATCACATTCTTCGCGGCCATATTGAATTTACATGCGCGCACGCTCTTATATACCAATGCTGGACATATTTATCCAATGATATTTTCTCCTGATAAGGATGTTCAATTAGAGGAAGGTGGAACTATTCTTGGGTTTATAGAAGATGCCCAATATAATGAAGAAGGTATCCAGCTAAACAAAGGCGACGTTGTTGTATTTTATACGGATGGAATTACTGATGCTGGCAAAAATATGCCTGAACAATTTGGTAAAGAGCGGCTGAAGAAGGTAATCCAACAACACATAAATAAACCCGCGAAGGAAATCATAGAAGAGATTTGTAATGAAGTAGATAGATATACAAATAATCAACAGGATGATGATATTACTCTCGTGGTGTTAAAAGTCTTGTAGATTTATACCCGCCTATACCCAATTCAAGTAAACCTCATTCTATTGCCGAATTATTAAGATTCCAAAACGCTACTTCTCTAACACCCTCCCACTGTACCCCTCCTCCCGCTCCCGCCTCAATTCTCATCCAGAATGATTGATTTTCATCACATAAAAAGTAATGGAAATATCACAAAAATCATTTGTCCTTGTGTAAATTTGGTTAGGAATAGCAACCTAAAGTATAATATTATATGCTATTATCAAGAGGCATTAATCTCGATTAAATCCTTTAGACTTCAGCTTTTAGGCTTTAGCCTTGCATAGTATACTTTTAGATGCAAATTTCCAAACTTCAAATTGGCATACCCTTTGCAATTATGTAATGTCAGAATGACACAAAATAGGCAACCCAGAGCGAAAGCCTCCTTGGGTGAGCCGTAAAACAATAGGATGCTTGAAAGGAGAGAACAATTATGCCACATCATCATCGACCAAATCACCATCCGCCCCCTCCTCCGCCGCCACACCATAACGAAGGACCACCACCGCCGCCACCGCCGCATCACTGGGGGTATTGGCAACCTCCTTTTCCGACGAATCGGGATATGGAGTTGTTGCAGGAACTCCTTGGAAACACCGACGAGGCGCGAGCAGTTTTTCGTATCCTCGAGTCTTGTCCTCCAGAAGTTTCGGCAGTTGCTTGCTTAGTCTTGCGTTTATTTGAGCGCATTCAGCGCCTCGAATCGGGAGGCAGTTATGCTACTTAATGAGCTTATCGAGGAATTAGGACCCTTGACCGTGCTGGAAAAACTTAGCACGGTCAAAAAATCTCTTGCTCTCATGCAGCAGGAAATCTCCTGTACGCTCCCCTTACTTCCGCCCACGGATGGCACACTACGCGCCAACCTCACGAACGCACTGGCGGAGATTCCTCAACTCCATGAGAAGAAGCGCATTATTATAGTTGGTCCAGAGTTACTAATCCTGGAGGTTATGCGTGAAATGGAATTCGACATTGAAATCCTTGTGGCGGTCGATAGTTCACTTCCTCATGAAACCGTCGCGAGGATTTCCGCTAACGTTCCTGCCGGACTGTCTGCTTGTGTCGTACAAGTTCCTGGCGTCCCTTTCAGTATCAGGCCTGCGGAGGCTGTGATGATTGCGGCAGGCTTCGACGGAGGGATAGGTAACGCTCTGGTTCCGCAGAGTACACGTAACATCTTAAATTTCTACAGTTCACTTTACTTCGGTGAAGTTATTATGCTCAATCCCTTGTGTTTTCCCGTCTTTAGGAGGCCGGAGGGTTGGGTAACTTTGAATAAATCTCAATATTTCACTCAATGCATCGTTTCAGAATCCGAAAGGGAGGCCGCCGATGAAGACCATCAGTATCACAATGAAATCCAGGTCACCCGCTTGGACTTCACGATTCCGAATCTTCTGCCGGAACGATATCTTTAAAACCTTTGCGCTCATTACGATTGTTGGAAGCTTGGGGTTCATTCTTGCAAGCATGGAAGTTGTCAATTTGGGAGAAGTTATGGGGACATTCCAGTGGGGCATTCTTATGATTTACACAGCGATGGATCTTTTCACCGTTCATTTGTTGGTCTTTGTTACCCGCTGACCGATTTCCTCCAGAACTGATTGCCATTGCAGGACTTGGTGTTGCGGCGGTTCTGACAGCGCATAGCGATATCATTTTGCAGTTGGAATTTGATCTGAAGCCCGTTTTGATTATCAGCTCCTTTCTCTTCGTGGCTTCAATCGCAAGTAACAGTGGGATTCTGGAAGCGGCAGCGGGTTTGCTTCAAACGCGCATTACTCACCCGACGTCGTTGCTTGTCGCAGTGATGCTGTTAACAGCAGTCCTGACAGGTCTATGTTCAGCAGGCCCCACGGCAGCAGCGATGATGCCTATTATCATGGCTTTGTCCGAAGGACCATTACATGCCCAAAAACATTGGTTAGCTATAGCATTCGCCGCGTCCATATGCGCCGGTTCTTCTCTATTTCTTTGGAGCGCCACGGCTGGATTCCTCCTGTCGAACAAGGTCGAAAATGCAAGACTCCAGAGCAAGGATGGTCAAAGGCTATATTGGGGCGTCGGAACCTACTTCAAATACGGTGTTGTTCACTTTATTGTTCAACTCACCGTGGGCATTCTCTGGGTCTTAGTGGGCATCAGAAGCGTGCCGTGGTAGAGCGCGATGCAAATAAAAACAAATCTCAGTCTTTATGAAATGGGAGATAATCTAATGAAAACAGAAATTATGCAAATCATTCGTTGTTTCCGACGGGTCGTAGGGATTCTTAGGCGAGGCCAACGCTGGAGGCTTTTGTTTGCCCTCGCGCTTATGATATTTACTGGCGCATTGACCAATGTGCCTCCCATTGTACTTGGCAAGCTCCTGGATCGCTTTGTTGATGCAAGCAAGGTTCAATTCTGGGAGGCGTGGCCATTTCTGACCATCATCCTTACAACAATCCTATTGCGCGAGGGTATTCAGGTTGGGCGTCGGTACTTGGTGGAAGACACTTGCGCTCGTATTGGGAAAGATGTAAGGGTGGACTTAGTGCGGCGCCTTCTACGACTCGACCTGGGATTCTTCACTGACCGGCAGAGCGGCGCCCTGCACGGTCGAATGAACCGGAGTGTTGAAGGGCTGGTAAAGCTCATCAAGCTTTGTTTCCTCGACTTTCTGCCCTCAACATTTATTGCTGCCTTTGCGTTGGGGGTTGTGCTCTATCGCGCCCCTCTGCTCGGATGTATAATGGCGCTTGTGATTCCAACTGGATTCTGGATTGTCCTATGTCAGGTTGCCAGCCAAAAGGGAATCCGGATTAATCTTCTCCGTAGCAAAGAAGAAATCGACGGCGCCGTTGTCGAACTGCTTGGTGGACTCGAGAACGTCAGGGCTATGAACACCGGAGACTTTGAAACGGTGCGAGTGGAGCGGGTAGCTGAACGACTTAGGGCTAAAGAGATTGTGCATCACCTCTGGATGGCCATGTACGATGCCGCAAAGTATATCAACGAAGGATTATTTCACATTCTCGTGTTAGGCATGTCAATCTGGCTAGCCACCACCGATACGATTTCCACCGGTGACATCTTAACATACTCAATGCTATTCATCAGTGTCGTGACGCCCCTCCGGGAGATTCACCGAATTCTTGACGAAGCCCATGAGTCCAGCATCCGTGTGCTTGACTTCTTCGAGCTAATGGACTTGCCGGAAGATATCTCATTCGCTACGGTTCCAGCGAGTTCAAAAAGAAGCTTTAGTGAGAATGAACAGGCGGTCAAAATCTCTGGACTGAACTTCACCTACCCCGGCGCTTGCGAACCAACCATTGATAACCTCGATCTGGTAATTCAGGCGGGCGAGTTCATTGGCATCTGCGGTCCTACTGGGAGTGGAAAATCAACCATCCTGAAGATTTTACTGCGCTTAATCCATCCGCAGCGCGGAAACATATTTCTCTTAGGCAGAGACTTAAACTCCATGACGCGGGAGGATTTAGCGAGAATGGTTGGATACGTCAGTCAGAACGCATTTCTCGTCTCCGGGACGGTGTTCGATAATATCGCTTACGGAATGGACAATGCGCCACCCGAAGCAGTTGAAGAGGCCGCTCGCAAGGCGAACATCCACAACGAAATCGTTGCATTTCCAGAGGGGTATCACACACAAGTGGGAGAACGGGGCTCCAAGCTCTCCGGAGGTCAGCGACAACGCATCGCTTTGGCGCGGGTCTTTTTGCAATCTCCTTCGCTTCTAATCCTTGACGAAGCAACAGCCGCTTTAGATAACCTGAACGAGAGGGTCGTCCAAGAGGCCATTGAGGAAGCGATGATTGGAAAAACGGTAATAGCGGTCGCCCATCGACTTACGACGTTACGAAACGCTGATAGGATTATCGTCTTCGATAAGGGGAAAGTAGTCGAGTCTGGAACCTATCATGACCTCTTGGAAGCGGGCGGTTTGTTCACTCATCTCGCCCAAGCGTCAATGGACGCAAAGGATAACATACTCTTTGATGAGGAACGAGATGGATTGAGCCAGACTTTGTGGCGACATGTTCCCATTCAGGGGCGGCAAGAGGTCATCGCATTCGCCCAAAGGTAGGGTATGAATGCCATCTGGCGAAAAGTAACGTTAGCATATAATTTTACCTTAAACTACACCAATAAAGCTACGGTGCTATTTTAGGAGTCGGGTAATCTTTGCCAATCTTGGGAAGGTTTTGTGCGTGAGTGATGGATTCCTATTTGCTTTAGCGTTCCTGCATCAAAGACAGGAACGCCTTTTCCATTTGCCTGCTTGATACAGTTGAATGTCCCACCGTGTCCGCGCCCATCCCACCTTGACAGCACAACATCACCATGGTCAACCAAAGCGGTATTCCGCACATTATATCCCTTTGCCGTAACTTTCGTGGTATCATTGACGACATGGACGTATTGTGCGTTTTTGACAAGATAATCCAGCCTATCTCTCTGTGCCTGCGGCCAATACGTTGTATGCGCCCACCGCCCTTTCTCATTATCAAAAGCGAAGGGCATCACCATCACGATGCCCAATCCCGCTTTCAAGGCTTCCTCACCTGCAACCATATCCGTGCCAATAGCGCCCCCCACGTTAATCAAAGCATCAGGATACTTTGCTTTGATTTTGCTCAAAGTGTTAGCGACATCAGTGCGGAAAGAGCTTTCGTCAATATCCCGATGCCCTGTAAAGCTGATTTTCTTTGAAGGCGGCGGTGGAGGCTCACCGCCCGTGTCAGTCTTTTTCCACCAAGTCGTGTAACAACCCATTAAAACGGCAACTCCTTTTCTATCTGAGATTTATCAAAGTAAGCTCTATTCCCGACCCGCTTGGCTGGAATAAGTTTCCCTTGTTTGATATGGCGCCTTACGGTTGAAGGGTCAACCCCAAGATACCGAGCAACTTGCGTAGTCGTCAGATATTCCTTCCGTTTCGGTATTAGGATACTCCGTGCAGTTTCCGTAAATTCATCAGTTCCGCTTATCAAATCCAACCCGCCTTTCTGGAGAAAATGGATTGCGTCTATAAAAGCCTTGAGCTTTCCGAAGTCCTTCCTTGAAACCGTTCCAGGGTAGAGTTTGTTGTTGAGCAAGGCGAGGTCGGTATCTTGGTGTTCAAATAGCCTTGTGCCAGGGATTGGAGTAAAGCGGTTCAAAGCAGGACGGACGCCCAGTTCCAGCAAGAAGCGAATCGTTTCCAGCAAAGACCTTAACGTTTGTGTAGGATGCGAAACGTGAACGTAGACTTTGATGTCGTATCTTTTGAAGCCAGCCTTTTCAAGCAGAGAGACGGTGTCTTTGATGGCTCGGTATGAAATCCACCATCTACCGAGAAGTTCAGCTTCGTGAACTGCATCTACACCAAGCACGATGGGCTTGACTTTCAGTTCCTTCATCAGTTCCGCGTTTCGCAAAGTAAGCTGGTCTATCAATAGCGCATTGGGGACGTGAAAGCGAGCTTTCGGAAAGCGTCTTATCGCTTCCTTAGCCCAGAGTTCAAAATGGTTGGGACTGTCTTCCAAAAGATCGTCATTGTAAAGGTGAAACTCTCTGACGCTGTGCCGATGGTATCTATCATCAATTTCCTCAATCACTTCATCAACATCCCGCCTTTTGTATCCGCCATATAGCAGCCTACTTGCGCAGTGAGCGCAATTCCTGGTACAACCGTAAGAAGTCAGCAGCATAGCGAAGTTTCTCTTTTCAGGAGGCAAGAGGTCAAAAGCCCAAAACGGCAAGGTTTCAGGCATCTGCCTTTTGTTGCCTGTCAGTTCGTTTATCAGCGATAAGGCTTTTGCTTCACCAGGCCCCTGAACGACAAAATCAGCCCCAGAGTGTTGTAGCGCGTGTTCATAAGTCAGTGTCGCATAAATCCCGCCCAACACAACTGGAACATCTGGAAAGACTTCTTTCGTCAAAGCGATAGCGTCTCTGACTGAATGCCAGCGAAACGTCATAGATGAAGTCATTAGGATAACTTGTGGCTCGGTATATTTCATCAACGCCTGTTGAAATGCCTTATCACCCAAGCCATAGCGATAGTATCCACCCTCTGTGTTTTCAAGCTCTTTTGGCTTCCGCGTTTGCTGACGTCTGTTTGTCAAGGCGTCTAAAAAACCGACCTCATAACCTGCACTTCGTAAAGTTGCCAACACCGATAGAATACCTATCGGCTGATACTTGTAGGCGTGATAGCAATAGTAATCATCAAAAAAGGGATTGATTCCAAGAATCACGAGCGGTCATCTCCGACTTTACTATACATCATTCCAATAACAAATGTCAATATTTAATTAACAAATGTTATACAAAAGCGACGGGGATAGCACTGCTTCGGTTTCTTATCTCGGTGCTTGGTTTTTGCACGAATGTTTTTTAAGGATACTGTAAAGACAAGCTATACAAAGGTAATCATTGATACATAATATAGAAGTTATGACTGAAAAAAAACAAAAAGAAAAAAGAAACAACGCCCGCTGGGAACGGAACGCAACTTAAAAGCTACGCGCCCCTTGGCATCCCTTTTTTTGCTTCCGTGACGCAACACAAACGCTAATTTCCAAAAACAGCGAAGAGGCAACCGTCGGCAACCCAAACAGCGAAGGTGCAGTCGCCAAGTCAGCGAGCGGGGATTCGCCGCTCACGCACAGGCGCCTGAATTGCATCAAACGCCTCAACCTCTCCCTGCTCGCTGGCGGAGACTGCGCCGACTGGATGCACAAACGCCACAACCAGACGGCGGAGAGGAAACGGATATCACACCGAAGCGCGACCACGCTGACCACCGAGCACCGCTCGGAAGTTCAAGCCAACGTGACCACCTATCACCGCCAAACCGCCGATCGCAAACACCGTTCCTGTCAAAACCAGAGCTACCACGCTAACAAAAACGGCTCGCCTTCTCTACTGTGCAAGACGTTAAAAAAAACACCGAAGCGGCAGCGCGCTAAAGCGCGCTTTCAAGGGCTTTAGCCAGACCAGTGCGCTTCAGCGTACTTTACTTGGCTTTAGCCATACGCTTCCGTGAGAAATCAGGCGACAAAAAAAACCGTGCCCACTGATTGCTACGTCCGCAACCAGTAGACACGGCTTTTAGGATTAGGCTCTCAACTCCAATCCATCGCTTTTGCGGTACTTGTAAGCCGCCCACAACTCGTCCCAATCTCTCTGCTTGAATGAATTACGCTTACCGTCTTTCCACTCCGCCCAAAGTCGGTAAAGCACCCTACCGTAGCCAGCAAGAGCATTACCTGACAAGCTCTGGATTCTGTTGTAGATAGGCAACGCGGACGGTGAGAGCCTATCCTCGATATTTGGCTGAGGTGGTTCATAAACAACGGGGTCATTCAACCGATGCCAACCGTAACTTGGGTCAACCATAACACCGTCATCCTCTAACTCATCCCAGTCATCCTCACTTGGGTCATCATTCCACGATTGGACCTGTCTGCGTGCAACGCACAGGCAGGCAAATTTTGGTTTGTACGACTCTGCTTCAGGGTCTTCTGCCCAGTCCAACACCGCTTCCATCTCTGCGTCAGGTTCTAAGTCTGCAAGATTGTAGAACAGCAGTTCAAGGTAATTTAAGGTCTTCTGGAAATTTAGCCTAAACCACTTGACCCACTGGTCTTCCATACGCCGCTCTTTATCAACGATTTCGAGGTATTTGGCAATCTTACGCGCTTCCTCGCCAGAGCATTTGGTCGCCATCTTAACTCGGCAAGCTATGGAATCACGGTCTCGATAACCGATTTCCTCATGACGCTCAAACACAACGCCGTTGCTAATGTAGTAATCAGCGGACTGAAAGTACTACTTGAGTTTGAAGGGTGACACCTGCGCTAACTCGCGTTCCTTGGCTTCGTTGCCTTCTGTACCGTCGCCGTGACGTTCCATGTCAATCTTGAAGATGCTGGAAAAATAGGTTGACTCATCAAAGTAATCTATGGTATCATTATCGTTGGAGTAATCTACGTTTAACTTATCGTAGAAGTTCTCGCCGGGGAGAGTTGCGACCTCTTCCCGGTCAAACGCATTAAATACCCGCTTGTGTTTATGCTGTGCATACTTCATACAACCAAACGTCCCGCCTTCCTCACGACCGTCCCAGAACGCTATAACCAAGTCAGCGTCATCTACCATCCGCTCATTCCGCCTGTAATACAACCTGACGGAATACTTGCGACCACCAACTACACGAACTTCTGAATGATCAAGAACCCATCTCAGATTAGCTTTGCTGGCGGAATTCCACCGCTGAGTATGTGTCTCAAACTCAAACGGCAGGTAGACCTTGGAACGCAATCCCGATTTTATCGCAAGTGTAGCAACCAGCATGTCAGTTCCAAGAGCGCCGCCAGTGATGACGGTAGCTTGTGGATACTTCTGAGCAATCCTGCAAATCCACCACTTAGCGGTGTCAACTGTACGCTTGTCAACGTCACGATGACCAGTGATAGCTATGTGGATTTCCCTCTGACGGAAAGCATTGATTTGGGGAGTCACCGCCGTAGGAACAGCAACACCGCTACAATACCATCTACCGTCTTCGCCACGTTCAGCGACAGCGGGAAGGTTATCAAGCTCAACTGCCGGTTGAATTTGTTTGGCATAACCTAAAAACATTTTTCAAACCCCCTTTTTAAATCTCATTGAAAATTTTGAAAGCTGACGGGGGGTTATATCTCACCCCCATCAATTGCACCACACGCAATCAAATAATTCTTTAACAACCTACGGTGGCAAAACCTTAAATCTCTACAATAACAAACCAAAACCACTTCATCCCAACTCAAAACCTCTTTCCACCGAGCATTGGAAACAACCCAACTTCTCCTCATTCGCTCATGGTACAATCTCTCATATTCTTTCCAACTCAACTTACCACGCTTCAAACCCATCACCATATCCCAAGTTGGCGCAAAGGTTTTATCACCACTTTTTACGGTAATATCTAAAACACGCTTATTACCATTGTAACCAATGCGACTGGTAAAAATTTTCAACATTTCAAACACCTCCTTTCAACAACAAACCAACCCTATCCGACCAACCAACAAACGCTCCTCGCCTCAACTCAACGCCGGGTCGCCTACCCTCCCTTGCGGCTATTTGCCTACGGGTCTGTCATTCCCGCCACAGTTCCCCTTCCCGTCATTCTCTCAGACGGTACTACCATGCGGGGGCACGCAATTACCTCTTTTAGCTTTAGGAGTATGACTGGCACTTAGCGCTGCAACCACACCAATGTGTGATTTCTAAATCCAAGATACAATTTCGTAGGGGGAGAAACTCCTCAAAAAATTTTTCTCCTCCTTTCTTCTTTTAAAATGGAAAAATTTTTTGAGGAGCGCGAGGAACTCTTAGAGCCACTTAGGAAAGACAGTACGCTGGACTTAGAACCTTCTTCGTTTTGAGCTGAGGGGGATTCGCTTGAAGGATTTAAGTCGTCTTTGATAAGTTAAAGCGACACCAGCTACCCCCTCAGCCTCAAAACGATTTAGAAGTTCTTAGTCCGGGCAGCTTTCCTTAGAGGGTCTTAGAGTTCCGAAGCGTCCCCCTGCGAAATTGTACAATTTAAAAAGAAATCACACATGGTAGTGGTTGCCGCTAAGTGCCATGTCATCCCTAAAGCTTAAGAGGGACTGCGTGCCCACCGCATGGTTATGTCCGTCAGAGAATGACGAGGAAGGGGTTACTGTGGCGAGGAATGACAGCGACGTAGACGCAATCTGCAAAGGGAGGAGGCGACCCGACGTGAGGCGAGGGGCGACAACCTGACCAACCAGACGAGGGGAGCGCCAAAAGTTCCTTTTCACCGCAACAAAAAAAGAGCCTCGGTGAAACCACCGAAGCTCGTGCGCGTGTGATTAACAAGCCGCTTTGCCACCGCCTTTCGGTTTCATCGGCTTACCAGAGAAATCAAAGATTTTCCTGAACTTCCGCTCAGCACCCCATTTGACTTTAAAGTAAGCATCTTCTGACAACCCTGTTTCCTTAACCCAACGCTTTTTGGGGGACGGCGTGCATTCGTGCGGTGGGGAAGCGGAATGGATGTATTCACTACCAATCCAATTCCTCCAACACGTCCCATGCTTTGTCTCAACCGAACGCTCCTCCAAAGACAATCGAACAAACGTCAATTCAAGCTCTGTCAAAGAATCGTAGAAAAGGTTGAGCATAGCCTGCTTTTCCACGCAGTCTTTGGAACTTGCGACAGCGTACTCAAACACGTCCTGCCCTTCACCAGTATTTGGATTAACTCGTCCGTCCTCTTGTTCGTAAGGATGCTGACGCTTCAGTGCATGGGTATCAACTGAAGCGCCAATCCCACTTACAGCGGTTAGTATTTCACCCTTAGCGCAAGTGATTAAATGACTAATCGGTGCATCTGGATTCTGGCAAAGTTTACCACGCACTGCCAACATGCCGTGATGTACCAAATCCTCATCGTTCCTGGCAAAATACATGAGCGATGGATAAGCAGTAGTGTAAAACTCCTCCCAACGGGAATTAACTTTCTCGGTCATTTCCGGCGAAAGCTCGTCAGGGGAAGGACCTCCAAACGGATAGCCGTATCTTGTCCACCCTTGAAAGTCACCTAAACGTATATATAATTGAGGTATTTGTAAACCGAATTTCATCGTAGGCAACCCCCTCTAAGACATAGATTTTTTCAATCTCAATGAAAATCTCTTAGCCGTAGGGGTTGCCCTCAAGGTAGGGGAAGGAAACGACAAAAAAAAAGCCCCAGTGCTTGGAAGCACTGGGGTAGGGGGGTTGAACAAACGTATAAACGCGGTAGTGTGATTGTTTGCTTCGTTCCTCGCAACGATCCTGTGGTTATCTGAGTTGAAAAACCTCCTGTCGCGCAAACTCAGAGCTTGTCCTTGAGCGAAGCGAAGGAACAGGACTCTTAAACGGCTACCACTGCTGCTCACATTCGCTTGAATAGCCACATTTGGAACAACCGTACACGTTTTTGGCATTGGGATAAAAGGACCCAGCGTTGATGGCAGCTATGACCGCGTTGCAGATAGCAAGCGTTCGTGAAATACGTGGCTGTGGGGCAAAAAGAACCTGCATCTTGGGCTTTTTCGTCCTAACAAAATTGACTACCTTAATTTCCGCAGGCGCCTGATTCCTGACTTGTTCGTAAGCGTACCACTGCAAATCCAAACTCCAATCATACTCGATTTCGGAAGCTGACCTTGACGATGTTTTGAGCTTGAAAATCACGCCCTCTTTTGATACCAAATCAAGGGTCGAGTGAATGTAAGCGGGCATGCCGTTGGTTGTGACCATCTCACCAGTCGTTTTGTCAACCATCTCAGTTCGCATGGAAACCAACGGCTCGGCTTCTATTTCTCCGAATTCAGTTGAAAAATCCGTAACCAGAGTGCCGCCCTGTTTGAGCATCTCTGCTTCCTCTTTTTCATCAGTCCATTCAACTTTAGCTGATGTTTCAATGTCCTCACAAAGCCACTTAAAGGTTTCAACAAAAACCTTGTCACTATTCATCCCCTTCTTTCTGGCTTCGACGGCAACGGCGATTTCAGGCTTCCACTGCTCTTCTAATGGAATCTCAGGATTAGGTTCGTAGCCAAAGCCAGCGTAGATGGTAGCTTTCAAGCAACGGTCAAAAACCAGTGAGCTTGAAACCGGACCATAATCGGGAAGCTTTTTAACCCAACGGAAATAGTAAGAAGCAGGGCATCGAGTGTAAGCATCCAGTTGGCTTGAAGAAAACACGGTGACTAAAGCAGGTTTCTGTCCCCACTTGTAATTGCCATCATTCCGTCTTTCCATGAATTCCTCAAAATCCATCTCACCTACATCTTGGTCTTTGAGCATAGCTGCGGCGATGTGTTTGCAGAACGGTTGCCCAGAGACCTTGAAACGCTGGAACGCAGGACATTCACAATTAAACGGATTCAAACTGACATTGTAGATTTGCCCTTCAGTGCTTTCAGACGGGACGCGGTAATTTACATCCCCGACCTTTAAAACAGTAGGCAATAATTCAAAAGCCTTGAACAGAAATCGCTGTGAATACTGAAAACCAAAAGGCAAACCCAAAGCATCAATACCATCGTTTAATTCCTCTTGTGAGAAAGAACAAATACCTTGTTTTAGTTTCTTCTCAATTTCAGTTAGCTTTCTTGACAAAAACATTAGTTTTACCTCCAGGTAGTAGGATAACCGCCTTCCTTCGGCGGCTTCTAAAACCTCAATGAAAATCGAATGAAGCCACTTCCTTACGAAGCCTTTTGTTGCGAGGAGTTGCGAGGTACGAAGCAAAGCAATCAGGAGTCCTCATAAAATCTGCAAGGCGTAGGCAAAAAAAAATGGAGTTCATCCCAAAGATGGGACAAACTCCATCAAAGACCCCAGCTAAATTATTTTACCCTCTCGCCGAACAGTTCCGAAAGTATCTGGATTCTACCTACGGCGATAAGGAACTCTTTGGTAGTAGAAGCTATCGAATCGAGGATTCCACCAGGATTTAGCTTTTTTGCCGTTATACGTTCTACCGTCAATCGCTCTTGCAAAGGCGGGATGTAAAAACCCTCATAAACTCTGGCGTAGTTTCTTTGCCAATCGATGTCTAAAACTTCAATCTGATGTTCAGAGTAAACACGAAACAAGCGTCCGTTGCGAAGCACATGAACCAGTTTCTTTTGTGACAGAGCGTAACAAATCTCATCGTAAACACCTTTGCCTATATGCCCTTGATATTCAGTTGCAACCACGAGCTCTGCTTGGTTGATTAGCCGATATGCTTGCTTCATGTCAGTGATTGCTCCGTTTGGGTTTATAATCTTTCTTTTGGGAAAGAAAGAAGCTATTTGGGTTAATTCCAACCGTTCTTGGTCGGTATTGTAGCTTCTCATCGAATGGGAGTAATAAATCGTTTTCATTTTAACACCTCCCTAGTGGAGAGAGCGGTTGCACCGTAGAAGGCTTCGTGTGAGACGTAGGTTTATCTAAAACCTATACCACACGCCTCGCACGCTCGCGTTTAAGGATATGGCGGCTCACACCGTAAGTGAACCGCCATTCCATCAATCAAAAGGGTAATTCATCCGTCGCTGGCTCTGAGTATCTTTCAAGCTCTGGTGGCTCTAACGATGAGACAGTTGAGTGCAACTCAAAAGCAATCCCATCGCGAACGACATCAAAGTATACCCACATCGACGCCGGCATAAATTTCTTGAATGTCGGAGTATAACCCAAAGACTTCAATTTAAGTTGGATGTCGTTGGGGGTATATCCGTCTGGTTGAATAGCAATCGTGTAATAGGGCGGACTACCATTATGCTTCAACGCCTTTACCTCAACCCAACAATCACCAAAAGCCTCTGTAATTTCTGAAGCGCAGGTGTGAATAAGGGGATTGAATTGTGAGCCTAAAGCCTCCGCCTGTATATCTAAGTCTATCGGAAAAACCTCGACTGAGTGGTTCTCCTCTGAGTAATGTTTGAGAAAAGTGTTTTCCTCTTCTGAGATGAAAGCGTCAATTTCAGTGGTCACGATGTGGATTTTGCTCAGAAGGTAACTTGAAACGCTTTCCTTATCCCCAAACGGGTCACGCAACTGTCTCTCTGCGGTGTTGTACGCCCGTTTTAACATTGACTTAACTTGCTCCAATGTGCTTATCATTTCGACGTTCATGTTCTTAACCTCACTATCTTTAGATTTTAACTTCTAAAATCTCATTGAAAAATTTAAGCCACCCCCTTGATTGATGATTGACGATTGATGATTGATGGTTTCGACAGGCTCAACCAGGCGGATTGAAAAAACTTTCCTTCAATCGACAATCAACAATCGACAATCCAAGGGGTGGCTTTTACTCATAGATTTTCTGAACCGGTTACAACATTCCCTCTTCTTGGAAAGAGAAGTAAGATTCACCTGCAATTATCACATGGTCGGTGATCTCAATACCGATGACCTTGCCCGCTTCCACCAATTTCTTCGTGATGTTACAATCATCAGAACTTGGTTTAACCGAACCGGACGGATGGTTATGCACAAGAATAATGCTCTTAGCATTTGACTTAATCGCTTCACGAAACACGTCTCTGGCATGAACCAGAGAGCTATCCAGCGTTCCCTTGCTGACTATCTCAATCTTTCTGACGTTATTACGGGTATCTAACAACAAGACCCTGATTTCCTCTTGGATCAAAACCTTCATTTCCAAAGAGAGCAATTCAACGACGCTCTGGGGAGAGCTTATCGTGTAGAAGCTATCGTTCCGCTTTCTGCCTCTTAGCCCCAGTTCAAATGCCGCGACAATCATTTCTGCGGTGGCTTTCCCTACGCCGCAAACTTGCTGTAATTCATCAATGGAAGCGTCTGAAATAGCTTCCAATGTACCGAAGTGTTGCATCAACCTTTCCGCCACTTGTGCATCACGAGTGATGTGAGCCAACAACTCAGTGTTTGAAAGGCTGGGCGCTCCTTTGTTGTAGAGACGCTCTCCTTCCCGAAGCTTCCATTGTTTGAAGGGTAACTTGTGGTTATCTTATGTACAAACCTTCCTTAAAGGTGTTGTGATAGGAAATAAAAGTGATTGACTTGCGTTCATTTTATGCTATCCTTTCATTGGTACATTTGATTGTTTCAGTTCCAAAGGGCATGGAGTAAGCCACTTATTACTTATCCATGCCCTCAACATCAGACAATGATTGACTTGCTTCATTGTCCCTTAAACGCGGTTGGTAGTGCTCCGCTCTCTCCTTTAAGGCTTGCTTGGTATACAAAAGCCAAGACCTCGTGATGTGGAATCACTTTCTCAATGGCATTCCTCGCAGCCAGTCTTCCCACAATATGTCTTATTACCGAATCTTCAAACTGCACCGTGATGGGATAACTTGCCGCGCCGAACTGAGTTACTTTGGTTGTTGGATTCCTTGCCTTTGCCAAGGAAACAAACCTTGCCGACGTCTTTGAAACCAAATAAACTTCTGCTTTGATGCCCTTTTGTTTGGCAAGAAGCATCATTCCAGCGTAACTAATGTCAAGGGTCTTTTTTGTCTCATACACCAATGGCAATGAATCACCGCCATTAAGCTGTCTAAGTATTTGCAAAACATCGAACTTATTCTTTCTTAATATGCCGTCAAAATCTTTGAGAGAGTATACCGATGGCTTCATAATCGAATTTTAGATAGACTCATGCTATCATAGCTCCCGTTTTTGAAATCTCAGTGAAAAAAGCAACCATCGGTTTCAATCTCATTATTTCACCCTCTTCTGTTCCAGAAGGTCACGATAATATTTCAGCGAGCATCCCAATTTGTCAGACGCCAGTGGAATGTTTGTCTGGTCTTTTGGCATATCACAAATACCCGGCCATTGACGACCACCAGGGCTTGAAGCATGTCCGTAGAGGAACCAGCTTGTTACATAACACTTTCCTGGTTGATTGAAGGCAAGAGGACAGAGAGTACCTTCCCCGTCAATCGAATCGCATTTGATGTCCCACTCAGGTGAAGCTAACAATCGCTTATGTCTCTTTAACCACTCCTTCCCCAACTGAGAGTTCCGACGTGTTATCCGCGCTCTTTTAGCACTTTCCGCATAAAGGTAATCATCCTTATACCATCCTTTAATACGCGACACGTCCCAAATAGTTTGCCAGTCACATTCTCCATCAGGCCAACGGTCAATGCATTCTTGTACTTCCCAATACATCGTGGGTTCTGACCAATACGGAGCTTCCCACGAACCATCACCGTGACCATAAATACAAAGATAGCGTACCATACGATAGTTGTCTTCCTGCCACAATACACGTCGGCGAACCCGTTTAAACTCTTTCATCACTTTTACTTCCCCCCTTTGTGAAAATAATAAATAAAAGAGCCACCAACGCAATGACGTTGATGGCTCATAAATCTCGCGCGGAAAAGCCTGTAGAAGAGCTAAGCTAAGTTAGGAATCAAAAGGGCACGTCGTCCTCTACCGACGGCACCTGTGGCTCTTGTGGCGCCGCATCTTTAGGCTCTTCTATTTTAGGCTCTTCTTGGCTACCATTAATCTTCGGCAAGAGCTGCACTCGTTCGGCAATGACTGACAACTTGTTCCGCCGTGCACCGCTTTCGTCTTCGTACTGATAGAATGATAACCGCCCTTCAACAAACAGCGGATTGCCCTTCTGCACGTAATTAGCGACGATTTCAGCTTGACGACCAAACGCTTTGCAGTCCACAAAGCATACTTCTTGTTGACGTTCACCGTTATTATCGTTGTAGTAGCGGTTCGTAGCCATTCCCCAGGCGCAAAACGCATTACCTGAGCGTAAGTATTTAATCTCCGGCTCCCTTGTGAGCCGACCCGCTATGATGACCTTGTTGAAATCCATTGGTGTAACCTCCTTTGATTTATTTCAGAAAAATCATTGAACCTGTTTGACAAACGAATGGGAGGACAAGGCATCACCCCTGCCCTTGAGGGTCAAAGTTTAAGCTTCTTTTCAGTCAGTGTGTAGATGTGACGGTCACCTATGTCTACAAAGTAAGTATAAATAATCCCATTGGTGGAATATCGTGGTTTTACACCCATCTGGTTGACTAACTTCATAAAAGCATCGGTTGTTAGTCTTAGTTTTTTATCTACGATGCCGTCAAGTGGTATTTCAATCATTCGGTTCATGCTATCACTCCCGTTCTCTTCCCCTTATCCCGACGTAGACGGGGCAGTGGGTCGAGACTATTCCTGCAACCTCAATCGCCTCTTGACACTCTGGCTAAGTTGGGTCGGGAAAAACTATCTCGCGAAGGCTTTGAATATTCTATTTTTGTTGATTCACTTTCGCAGACTGATAGGCTTTCATGTAGTGTAAGTACTGCAGGTCGTAGCATCTCATCCACTATTTTGGTCATCGGCTTACCTCCCCGCGCTTGTTTGATTCGATATAGCATCGGGATTAAATCGGGTTTAATTTTAGGAGAATACATATAACAACCTCACTGTTGTAGTCCCGATTTGAGGGACTACCCTATTTATTTTCATAAATATCAATGAAACCCTTGGGTTGAGTAGCTTGCGGCGCCGGGTTGAGTAGGAACGTATCGAAACCATCGAAACCAAGGCATGTTTAGCTCAATGGGAAGGGGTTAGTGCGGCTATGGGAGATTAGAAGCTGATGCGATGCCAATGTGGACGTACTTCCGAAGATAACCAGTAGTCCTCGTTCAGACTGTCGGCAAAGCAATTTTTAATCTTTTCCGCAAAGGTTTGATGGAAATAGTAGGTAGGATATTTTGAATAGGTTTTGATGAATAAATCACGAAAGGATTCATCGCCTCTTGACAAGAGAAACTCCATCTTACGCCGAGCGTCGCTCATAGAAAACTTCATCTTAACTGAAGTAAACTGGTCCAAAAGAGATATCCGTGCTTCTTCTGCCAAGCTCTCTGCTTTCTCATCAACGTAAGGACAGAGCTCCATCGGTGTATGAGGTCGAGCAATTAAGGGCGTTGTGGTGAAATCGTATCCCGTGTTCCACCCCTCGTTGTCACGCTGCGACAAAACCGTTTCCATAGTTTCTTTAAATTCTAACACGTCGTCAAGGTTTACTGTGGGAAGATGGGAGATGAAGTTTAATGAAAGGATAGGAATGTATCGCTGAATTTGGATGAGCTTATTCTGGAGTTGTTCCTTTGAAATCGGTTTTCTTATCATCTGGCGCAATCGTTCTGAATAACCCTCTATTCCGATGTTCGCTTGTATCATATTCAAGTCTCTCATCTTTGTAAGCACTGGGAGAGATAAAGAGGAAAGCCGTTCTGAAAGCCCACGGGGATAAATCTTTTCTTGCTTGCAATAATCCAAGAGAGGCAGAAACTCAGAATAAGACGCTGGTGTGTTTGCGGAAAGGAAAACGCTTTTCGGTGCATACTGATATAAGATAGGCACGATTGCAGAAAGCGGATTCTCTCGATATGGGATGATTGATTGTAGGCAGAATGAGCAGTTGAAGCGACAGCCCCTCGCCAGTTCAATCTTTGGTTGTCTTCCTTCTGCAGGCGGTAAGATGCTTGAGCTAATGTCCTTTGCGATTGCTACTTTATAGCCATCTGTTCTTGGATACTTTGGAACTAACACACAGTCAAAGGTTTCTGCAAGCTTTCTGAGAAACAAATCTTTGTTGGTCTTAGAATATAGTTTTAGGATTTGTGGGAAAACTTCCTCCGCGTCGCCTAACAGAATAAAGTCAAAAAAGTCAGCGACGGGGAAGGGATTAGATGTAACCGCAGCTCCTCCAGCACAAACAATAGGGTCATCCTTTTTTCTATCATGAGTGAGAAGCGGAAGTGAAAACGATTTAAGTATTGGAACGATGTTAAAGTATTGTAACTGATGGTAGAGAGAAAAGCCTAGGATGTCATAATCTTTGTAAAGCCCACCAATCTTTTCAGCATTCCCTTTGTCGGTAATAGTTTTGTCTGCATGCCAACCTACTTTTCTGGCAATGTCCAACACGATTTCACAACCAAGAGGAAATTTATCCTCTCTCCTCGCTACTGTGTCAATTATGGTTAAACTTGGCATGAAAACCAACTCCTTTCTCCGAAAGGTCGGCGACCTTATTCCTTTTGATTTAGAGCATCTACCAGTTCGTCAATTTTTGCGCAAAGCATTTCAAATGTGTGCCGCTGTTCCACCATAGCCTCCGTAACTTTCATGCAATGATTGTCTAATGCTGTGTCAAACTGTTGTTGTAACGACTTCCGCTCTTCTCTAAATTGGTCTATTTGTTTCATAAAGTAGCGGACAAGCCAGACTTGAAAACCGATGAACAACAGTGTCATACCACCAGTTTGGTAAAGCTCAATGAGATTTAAACTTTCCATATCATTCCTCCTCTGAAAGTCTTTCCCACTCAGAAAGGAAATGTTCTGGGTATTGATTGCTTCTTGAAAAAGTGGCTTGCTCAAGGTTATCAAACATACTTTGGTAATCCATGTTAAACGAACCCATCAACGAAGCTGAATCACCGATTATCATCTTCGTGTGAAGGTCTTTATTGAAGCGCATAAAAACTTCTTTGCGAAGGTACTTTTGTATTTCAAAAGGACGGCAGATAATACGAATGTCGGAAGCATTGCAGGCGTTTATCATCGCCACGCCGACAGAATCCCAGAACGGAACCATAACCCAAAGCCGTTGTTTCTGGCGTTTCATCCAGGTTAAAATCCTTAATACAAAGTTGAAAGTTCCTGGCTCAGAAGGAAACATTATTGCGATGACACCTCCAATGGCAATTCGGCTAATTCACCGTAAGGTTTGAACTTCACGACGTTCTTAGCTGGTGTGATGATGCGCTCACCTGTTTCAGGCTTCCGCTTGATTCTGCCTTCTTGTCTTACAGGCGCAAAGCGACCAAACCCTTTGAACGTCACTTCATCACCGCGCTTCAACATCGCTCTGATTTCATCCAACACTATCGCAACAAAGCGGTCAGCGTCCTGCAAAGTAACGCCGAACTTAGGCGCAACTTCCTTCGCTACATCCATTCGTGTTCTTACCGGCACTTAGCTCACCTCCTCGCCCAGATTCTTTTGCTTTTCGCTATAAAAGCAATTTAGCCGTAGGATAAAAACTACAAAGAAAGGCGAATACGGTTTTCGTTTAAAGCAAGCAAAAAGTGTTATTGACTGATGCCTATTTTGCATTTCGGTTATCCCGTGTAAATTCGCTTTGCAGAAACAATTCTCGTTAGGATTTCATCTCGATAAGCCTGAGCTTCCGCTCCGCTTCCATTGTACCGACGGATGGCTTCAGGCCATCCACACGGGAGAAGGGCAAAGTCAGGAACAGTGTTGCATTTCCAGCGATGCCATTTAGTGTTCGTCCAATCTTTTGGCACTGTTTTTATGCTTTTGATGCAATCCCTGCAACCGTACCATCGCTCATCATTTTCGGAATATTGACACTTTTTCCCACGAAGAAGGCTTTTAAGCAAGCAAGCCCCCGCTTCGATGTTTTTGGCAACGCTTTCTTTGAGTTCCCTGTTGGTGATGAAGCCGACCTCCTCGCCTCTGGTATAGGTATCGTTAGGATTTCCCATATCCAAAAGTTGCAACATCCCATAGCTACGATACCGAATCTGATAATCAGGGTGGTCGGCGTTATTGTATTGTCCCCAGAATTCTATTCTGAGTTTGACAAAGCCATCGCTATCAAAGTGGTCCATATTCCCTTCTTGCTCCGCTAAAGCCGTGGCAAAAGCGAGAGGGATTCCATGCAAGGTCATCACTTCTACGAAAAGAGCCATTTGGTCTGAGGGTGCTGAAACTTCATCACGCATCGGAATTATCCAACGGTTTTCATCATGAAGCAAAGCCAAAAGTTGTTCTGCTGTCGCTTTCTCGACGACGCCCGTTGGTTCAAGTTCCACATCAAACTGAAACGCTTGAATAGCTCTTTTTGTACCTCTACCGAACTTACCGTCAATCCGCGTGTCGTAATAACCCAGGCGTTTCAGCGCTGTTTGTAATTGAATTACATGGTCTTCCTCTTGACTACCAACCGATACAGGGAAATAAGGGGTATAAGCGATTTCTTTCTTGTAAGCCCCCGATGAAATCGGGGGTCGAACTTTAAGTCGTTCCTCATCAGTAATGGTAATCCCCGCGGATTCGTAGCTTCTCACTATCTGTGCTATTTCGGGCTGTTCCAATGCCAGCGCTTCTTTCAAGCCAAAATAATAACCTCTTTGAAAGTCAGTGTTTTTGGATTGCATGATTATCCACTCCTATTTGTTTAAATGTACATAACAAATGTTTAGTATATTAGTGTAGAGCGATGGCGCGCTCTACACTGATACTCTCTACGGCGATTTCGCTGCCGCTCTTTTCATCGCTGCCCCTGGGCGAAAGATTGGAACTGTCTTTGCGGGAATATCAATCGCCTCTCCAGTCTGGGGATTCCTGCCTTTCCTTGCTTTTCTGAGCTGGACTTCAAACTTTCCAAAGCCAATGAGCTGAACATTTAAGCCTTGAGATAGAGCTTCCATAATAGCCTCGGTATAAGCGTTTAACATTGCTTCGGCTGTATTCTTCGTGGTTTGCGCTTTGGCGGCAATAATGTCTACCAACTCTGGTTTCGTCATCTGTATTCACCCCCTTTCGCTTTCGTTATATTATAATTAACATTTGTTAATTTAGCAATAAAAAAATATAAAAAAGCTAACAAATATCAGGACACTTAAAAAGGCCTTAAGCGGATGCTCTTGAGCATCCTTGCCTTTTTTTATGCCTGCGTGTCAAATGTAATTGCATGTTTAATCTTCTGAAACCCTCCGCGCTTTTGAACGTATCATTTTGATGTTACATCGCAATAACAATTTTTTAAAGGATTATAACAATGAAACAAAAGTTAAAGGTGTATGACTATGCAACAACAATGAGAATCAGCGTGCCAACGGTTTACCGACATATCAAAGCAGGAAAGCTAGAGACAGAAACGATTGATGGTGTTTTGTATGTTATAGTCGATGAAGAACAATTAAATAACATTGAAGAACAAGATGATTTAATAGCAGAACTAAAGACGCGTATTGAACAACAGCAGAATGAGATTGAATACTTACGCGGTGAGCTTTCCTCGGCTCGTCAACGCACAGACCAAATCATCCAACAAATGCAACAAGATACGGAATCTGATAAGCAACGTTCCGACACCATCATCTTACAGCTCACGCGCCAATTCGAGGCACAAACCAAGCTGATAGAGGATATGCGTCACCGTTCGCTGTGGGCAAGGGTCAAAACGGCGTTTGGATTCGCGACTTCGTGAAACTATCCTTATGTAGCATCAACTCGGTACAATAAATGAAAACTCAGGGGGGGAAACCACCTCAATTACTATATTGCTCAGCGAATAGCTGTCCCAACAGATCTGACGCTTCGCCTTTGGTTAAATCTGTTCTTAAGACGCCAAAAAAAGCTAATTTCGCAATCTGCTTATCTGTTGCGGGGTCTTGACGCCAGCGAGCGTTTTTGTCTACCAACGTGAGATTACCCATCGTCACCCGTCTGGCTTCCGATTCTGCTAAACCGAAAGCCCATGAAAGTTCAACTGGATGCGTTGTAATCTGCCGCTTCTCTGTCCTGCTACGATAGAATACTCGATACTGCATCGGCATTCTGAAATCAGCGTAAACATTGATGACACCATTCCTGCCAAGATTCAGCCTAAAACCATTCTGCAATTGCAACCAAGCCAAGTTGGACATTGCGAAAGCGTCATACACACGTTCTTTCTTGCCAAATAAGTGAACTTCTTCACTTTCCACGCCAACGCCTTCGTAGATTCCATGTAACTTTGATTCCTTTTCTTCTATTTGTTCAGTCAATGTTTGTTCGCCGTCTTGTTTTGTTTTAGGCAAGCCAAAAAGCGATGGAAAGGATACTAAGTCATGTTCCGTGCTGATGCAACTAACATCCAAAATGAGACAATCCTTCTTACCTGGGTAAGTCCGAGTGCCGCGGCCCAGCATCTGAGTGTAGAGCAAGGTTGACTTAGTTGGTCTGGCTAAAATGATACAGTCAAGCGCTGGATTGTCATAGCCTTCACAAAGCACCGCGCAATTGGTCAATACTTCGATTTCACCTTGTGCAAACTTAGCAAGGATGTTACGTCGTTCATCTATCGGAGTTTCACCACAGACCCAAGCCGCCTTAATATCGTTCGCCTGGAAAGTTCCACAAAGATCTCTTGCATGAGCTACATCCGTTGTAAAACATAAGGTTAGCCGACCAAGCGCATGTTCTTTCCAGGCGGAAACTATCAATTCGTTACAGTTCGTAGTGTTCAAGAGTGCCGATAGTTGTTCCACTCTCAAATCTCCCGCCCAAGTCTCAACGCCATCAACTGAAACATGCGTCATTACCTGTACACAGCGCAAATCACAAAGATATTCTGGGATAAAATCACGGATGCTACGATGGAAGACTATCTTATCGAAGATATCGCTTAATCCTATCTTGTCAGTCCTTTGCGGCGTAGCCGTAACCCCAAGATGGAGCACATCTGTTTTGAGTTCATCCCCTTCCTCCTCCGCCATAACCCCAAGATATTTGTAGATGCGTTGATAGGTAGACGCCGCGGCGTGATGCGCCTCGTCACTCACAATGAAGTCAAAATCAGTAGGGAGTTGCTCCAGCCGATTCTCTCTTGAGACCGTCTGCACAGAGCCAACGATAACTTGTTTTAAAATTTCATTCCGCTCTGCCTTCACAACGCCTACACTTGCGTCATCCCAAACCATCGTCAGCTTATCGACCGCTTGTTCGATAAGCTCGTCCCGATGCGCTAATATCAATGTCCGTCCGTTTCGCTTTTTTGCCACCGTAGTAAAAATTATGGTTTTACCCGTTCCTGTTGGTAAAGCGACTAACTGACGCTTCGTACCGTCTTTTTCCGCAGTTTCGATTGCTTCAATCGCTTCAATCTGATACGGTCGCAATTCTATCATTTATCTTTCGCCTCCTTATTCCCATTTTTTCTATCTTTCTTATATTTCATAAAAAACAGTGAAAATGGAAAAATGGTGTGACCGCATAGATGTTAAATCATACATAACGTTTGTTAAGCAAAACGGTAAAAAGTCAACACTCGGAAAAACCACATGAAAGGCAATGAGTGCATCCTTCTTCTCTTACATAAGATGATTGTCCACAGACAGGGCAAATGTCAGCTCCGTTCCTCAAGTCCGCAAAGCGGACCGACAAGTTATTTTGAGATCTCGCAGCGTCATTTACAAGCTTATGTTTATAATGCTCTGCTAAGGCTTTGCTAACGGCGTCTGGCAATGATAGCACTTTATTCTTACCTAAGCCGACTGAGCGAGCACCGCCGATTCCAGACAATTGTTCAATTACCTTCTGCGCTCTTTCGTAAGGTGGAATTGGCTCAAGCCTGAATATGAGAGAGATTAGCCGCCCTATCGCTTCAGACATCGCTTTTAGGTCACTTCCAGCTTTGCCAATCTCTATAAAGACTTCAAAGGGTTGACCTTTCTCATCGTGATTCATGGTGATATGTGCCGTGCCTGATGGTGTTTTCATAGACACTGTTGCGCCTTGACGTTTGTATGGAAGATCTTTTATTGATTGCTTTTCAGTGGAGAGAGCGGTTGCACACGCGGTGTTAGCGCGGTAGAAGGCGTCGTTGGTACAACGCATCGCACCGAGACTAACCTTCCGCACGCGTTTAGAGGATTCCTGACGGTTCAACACTTGTTCTTTCCGGCTCCCGTCCCGATAAACCGTCCCGCCTTTGCAACCAGATTTGTAGAGCTTCTTAAAAACGTTTGAAACATCGTCCTTCGTTGCTTCATTAGGAAGATTCACCGTTTTTGATATTGAAGCATCGACCCAACGCTGGATAGCGGATTGAACGGCAACGTGTTCCTCGCCGGTGATGTCTTTCGCAGTAACGAAGTAATCAGGAATAGGTTCATTTGGGTGGCTTTCCTTCCACTCAACATAAACCTTCACATACTCTTTGTCTACGCCGAGCTGACTTTTGCGTGTATAGCACCAATCAAAAAACGGTTCAATCCCAGTTGATGTTCCTACCATCGTGGCTATTGCTCCAGTAGGCGCCTGCGTTAAGATAGTCATGTTTCGGATACCATGTTTTAAGACTTCTTCTCTTACTTCATTTGGCATCAGCATCATAAAAACAGAGTTCATAAATTTTTCATTAAAAGCGGGGAATCGCCCTTTTTCTTTGGCTAATTCTACTGAGGCAAGATAAGCGGTTTTGGCGATAACGCCATAAAGCTTATTTATGAAAGTCAACGATTCTTCGCTACCATAGCGCAAGCCCAAACGAATGAGAGCTTCGGCAAGTCCCATCGTCCCCAAGCCTATCCGACGCTCATCTTTCTGGCGTTTTTCTATTTCATCGTGAAAGTAAGGCGTAACTGAGATCACATCGTCGAGGAAACGAACTGCAACGGGGATAGCTTGTTCTAATTCATCCCAAGCGATATCATCATCCTTGATGAAAACGGGCAAGTTCAAAGCACCTAAACAACAAACCCCCCAAGCCGGCAAGGGTTCCTCGAAGCAGGGATTGGTACAAGTAAGCCTTCCAAGATAATGTGAATTGCTTTTTGCATTTGCCTTATCGATGAACCAGATACCAGGTTCACCATTTCCCCAAGCATTTTCTACAATAGCGTCCCACAGTTCCTTCGCTTTGATGGTCTTATGCTGAATAACTGGATATCCTGTGTCTATCCATGTTTGCAAATCGCCGTCCCATTTTTCATCGTATTCTGGATGGCAAGTGTCAGGGAATATGAGCTGCCAGTCGGAATCATTTTCTACCGCTCTCATAAAAGCATCAGAGATAGCGACGGAGATGTTAGCATTAGAAAAGGCGCCTCCTTCTTTTCGCTTACATGAGACAAACTCTAACAAGTCAGGATGCCAATCATTCATGACCAAACCCAAAGCACCTCGACGACTTCCGCCCTGACATATCAAACCAGTAGCAAAACTATAAAGCGCGCCCCAAGAAACAGCGCCTGATGAACGCCCTGAAACACCACGAACAGGACTATCCTTTGGGCGAAGGGATGATATGTTTATGCCAACGCCGCCGCCTCGGCTCATGATTTCTACCATAGTATGCAGAGTTGTTATTATCCCGTCGCGTGAGTCTTTTGGAGACGGTAACACAAAGCAGTTGTAGTATGTCAGGTTCTCTTCTCCTGAAGCGGAAAGAATCCTGCCACCGGGAATGAATTTTAAATCAGAAAGCAATTGGAAAAACTCACAAGTCCACTTCTCCTTGTTTTCCTCAGCAGAAGCCACAGCAGCCGATACACGCTGAAACACCATCTCTAAAGTCTCAGTAGGTTTTGCAACCTTGCTCTTGTCACTGGTGATGGTTTCTCCGCTTTCGAGCTTCAACTCGACTTCTTGTTGTGAAACTGATACAACAGTACCCAAAACCGATTGCCCGTTGTGTCTAGCAATTACCCCGTCGCCTGCGGCAAAATTGTCATCTTTCTTAGCGTACCTATCAAGAAAAATCTTTTTGCCTAAAGATGAAAGCAATTTCCTCCTCCTTCCTATTTAGCGTCAGCCCAATTTTCCGCTATCTTTGCTTCTACTTTGATTGAAACGGAAAATTCTTTACCATCCAGTCCAGAAACAGGCGTTTCCATGATTGCGACGATTTGTTCCAGTAATGCCTCCGCTTCTTTTTTGGGCACTTCGAATAAAAGCTCATCGTGAACTTGGAGAACCATTTTGACTGTTTCTGGTAATTGCTCAGCTACCCTAACCATTTGGATTTTGCAGATGTCCGCCGCTGTACTTTGGATTAGTGCATTGAACGCCTTATGATAATCCCCATTTACCATTCTTCGCCTTCTACCAAACATATTGACCACGTATCCACGTTTTTGAACTTCCGTTTGATGTTGATGGATGTAATCTTTGACTTTGGAATATACGCCGAAGTATTTGTCCATCAAATCCTGCGCTTCTTCTTTAGATACACCAAGTCGCTTTGACAAAGCAGTGGCGCCCATGCCATAAGCAAGCCCAAAGTTTATGGATTTAGCGATGAACCTTTCTTTCTCTGTAACATCCTCAATTGATTTGCCGAGCATGTCTGCTATTGTTTTCTTGTGCAGGTCGGCATCGTTGTGGTAAGCGGCAAGCATGTTTTCATCTTGGGTATAGTGGGCAATGCATCTCAGCTCTATCTGAGAGAAATCAGCATCAATGAAAACATGGTCAGGCGCTGGGATGAAAGCCCTTCTGATGATATCGCCTCTCGGAATATTCTGAAGGTTTGGCTCGCTACAAGAGAAACGTCCTGTTACCGTTCCGTTTTGGTGGAGCTGGCAATGGATACGACCTGTTTTTGGGTCTACCAACGTTGGAAGTTTTTCAATATAAGTTGAAAGCAGTTTATCTATTTCACGGTAGCGCAAGATTTTTTCAACAACAGGATGAGATTCTTTTATTGCTTCGAGGCTTTCGCTGTCGGTTGACTTAGCGCCGGAAGGTGTTTTCTTAACCGATTTCAAACCTAACTTTAAAAACAAAAGCGCGCTAAGTTGTGTCGGTGAATTGATGTCAAATGGGTTGCCTGCCAGAGAGTAGATTTCCCTCTGACAAGCCTTGCTTTCCTCTTGAAGCTGGCTTTGTAGCGCAACTATCTTTTCCGTATCAAGACGGATTCCCCAATCTTCCATTTGCGCAACTATCTTTACCAACGGCATTTCAACGGTGGTAAACAGGCGGCTTAGATTCTCCTGCTTCAACTGCTTTGCAAATCTAAGATACAATTGAAAGGTGTAGTCTGCGTCAGCGCAGGCGTATTGTACCAACTGCGAAGCATCAATTGAAAGTAAAGGACTTTCAATCATTGGGTTTTGTTCTATCTTGATATCTGCGCCTAAGATAGTTTCTGCCAGATGCTTTAATCCGTGACTTGAATTCTCATCCAGCAATTGGTGAGCTATCATCGTGTCAAAGATTTGGTTTCCATACAATGAAATCCCGTTCCGAGCTAATACTTGGAGGTCAAACTTAGCATTGTGCATGATTAGTTGTTTTCCGGCGAGAGTAGCTTCCAGAACATAAGGTACGATGTTATCCGCTGGCAACCAAAAGGCTTTACTTGCCTCGCCGCAAAAACTTAAGCCGAGTAGCTTTGCGTCCCGTTCCAAACCCGTAGTCTCTGTATCAATAGCGATTTGGTCATAAGGTGGGAGTTCTTCTATTGAATAGATGATTTCAGCAGACGCGGTTGGCTGTACCGCCATTTCAGCAGACGAGGGAGGAACCCCTCCATTCAAAAGCTTTTCGTGCGAAAATGAATTTTTAAGGCTTTTTTTACGTCTTTCTGCTTCTTTTTGATATAAAATTGGGTCTTTCACTTTCCTTCCCTCCCGAATTGGATTGATGAATACCTTTTTGTATTATTGCCTTAAAATTCAGTGAGCATCTGGTTGTAACCAGTTTGTAACCAGTGAAAACCCAGTCGTAGTCTGGTTGTAACCGTTTTTGGAAATTTTGTAACCGTTTTGTAACCGCCTCAAACCCAGTCGTAGTCTATTTGTAACCATTGTAACCGTTTTTTTACCTATACTATACCCTCCAGGGGAAAATTTTTTTTCAAGGTGACAGGATACAGGATACAAGAAAATTTTTTTTTCTATAGGGTATATATTAAAAAAGTGGTTACATTGGTTACAAACAGTCGTGGACTGGGTTTGCAATGGTTACAAACAGGTTACAAAGTGGTTACACTGGTTACAACCAGTCGTAGACTGGGTTTGAGCAGGTTACAACTGGTGTGTGCGGGGGTAAAAAGTGGTTACAACCAGTCGTAGACTGGGTTTCTGCGTAATGAATTATTTTATGATAAACCAGGTGTATGGTAGTGAAAATCTACTAAGCGTTATAGCTCAATGGCTTTCTCTCTTGAAATCCTGACAACTCCAAAGTATCCAAAGTAGGTACAATCACAACAGCTTTCTGTGGTTTATCCCCATCCCATCCTCTCGTAGCACGATTGATGTCAACTACCAGTTTTCCCTCAGCCATCATTTCCCGCAATTGCCGTCGGTAAGCTGAGTCTACCATCACTTCCCCTTGCCAGTTGGTTTCCCTGACAAACTTGCGGAACTCAGCGAGACATGCCGACAACCGCAAATAAATCTCCGTCTGCCCACTGTCGTTATTATTGTTTAGGACGTAGTGAACACCGGGCTTTAGGCGGTAAGTTTCAGCCATAACCGACAACTGCTCTAACATGCTTTCTACTGCCAACTTTGAATGCACATCCCCTTCGCCGCAAAGCGTGTTAGCGGTATTTAAAATACAATCGTGCATCAAGCCATCAATTGCATCAAATGGAATTGATAAAAACTCTGCAAACCTTTCAAGCCCGTACTGCAGAGCGACAAGATTATCAAGTATTCTTGTTACATATGGGCGCATTTGAGTATACCAAAGCACTCTACCCCTTGCATCATCGAGGGTTTCAGAAAACTTAACATCCCAAACGTAGCGCAAGTATCTTAAAAAGAAGCCATCCCAGTTTGTTAAAACAAGTTTTTCAAAAACCTCCTGACGTTGCCGCCCTTCTTTCGTTTTCTTGTCTATTGCCATTGGAGATAACACGGATGGGATAATACGTTCAAGCATAGCCGATTCTTCAATTGGCGATTCCCCGATAAGACAAGCAGGTGATATTAAGCGATAGCTAACAATGCTTTGGTCAGGGCGTCCTCTTGCGTCTACCTTGCCGTCGTAAGATAGCCTGAGAAAATGTCCAACCGCCTCTGGTGAGCCAGCTTTCATATCATAAGGCTTGTACTCGTCAAGGCAGATGGGGTAAGAGTTCGTCGAGGTGAACATTCTAAGCAAAGCAAACCGTGTCTGAGAAGCTGAAGGGATTTCCTTTCCCGTATAACCTAACATCCTCCAAAGCAACTTTACCGTCTCGGTCTTTCCACTACCGCGCGTTCCCCAGACGTTCAGGTGTGGGAAATGGTGGTAGTTTGGATGATTAAGAAAATGCCATTTGAAGGGAACTGCGAAGAACCAACCGATGATGGGAAGGATAGCATTTGGTTCATTGACTAACACCAGTTCTTTTGCCCTTTCTTTAAGTTGTTGGAAGGAGGCGTCGCCCGTCTCTTTAAAGCTAATGGCGTTTTCTATCTCCATTTCTCCGGGGTAGGGACAATAGAGGACGAAAGGCGTTTTAAGGAAACCTTCTTTGGCGATGTTGATGTTCTTCGCTACCCAGATTAACTTAGGCTCAGCTTCTGACCCAACGTTATACCAGCCTATTTGTCGAGTACCTTTTTGGACTGGAACTTCATAGCTGTTGACAATGCCCATTACAGCTTGGACTTCTTCAAGTTTTCCTTGCCAGACCAAATCAATCGATGGAAGCCTGCTAAGAAAGGCGTTAAGTTCATTCCAATGTTGACGCTCAAAGATAGCGGCGTAGGTTTTCCCATTGGTTGTCACAAGGTCTGTGGAAACTGCTTCGTAGTCATCTATCCACATTCTGCTCTTAGGCTTGATGAGAAAAGAGGAAAGCTTTGTTTCTTGCATTCCGCCAAAAGGAGAAAATGAAATCTGAGCATAACCTTCTTCTGTCTCTATTATATCTCCGTACCGACGCGGTCTTGAATCATCCACTTCTGGTTTTTCATATTCTACGTTGATAGCGTTGATTTCATCTTTAGCTTCCTTTGCTTTCTCGTTTTGAGCTTCCTTATGTAACTGGTTGAAAACCCTACTTTTAAGCCCAAACTCTGCTTCTAAGGTTTGCTTGTACCGCTCTAACTTTATAGGATTGAGGGAGACCATCAATGAAACTATCTCCGTGATTTGCTCGTCTTGCTTGGTTGTATCCTCAGTTTCCTTAGCTTCTTTTATGAGATAGTCTAGCAACGGCAGAGAAGAAGAAAGCAATTGCGAAAACTCTTGTAAGCGAGTTTCTTTCTGGTCAGATGGGACGTTGAGATAATCCGCTAAGTCTACTTTCTTAACGTCGTCTGGTCTCGGCGGTAGGACAATATAGGGGTTGCGACCAGCGTTAAAAAGGGTTTTTGCGGTTTGTACTGCGCCCAAAATCCCAGCTTGGCTTGCTTCGTTATCAGCGATGCAGTAGACTTTTTCCCACTGCTCCGTAAGTTGAACGAGCTGTTCAATATCGCTTTTTGAGAACTTCGTGGTAACTGGCGAGATAACGCCTACGCCGATTTCATCGCTAATCTGCTTGTGCAACACGCCGTCAATGATGCCTTCAGCGATAGAACCTGTTTCATACAAAGAAACGCAGTCCGCATTCCAGATAACGTTTTTTACCACTTTTGATACTTCTGGATGTTTCTCAGTGGAGAGAGCGGTTGCACTACCGCGTTTAGAATGCACGAGCTGCTTTTTATATTTCCCTCTATTCCATTCAGGCAACTGCGCTATCTCGTCTGGGTCGTCTGTGTCCAGTCTGCCTATGGAATAGACAATTTTGCAATCTTCCCAGTAGGGAATGACGTAACGACGCTTGTAAATAGGTTCAAGGCAACCAGAAACAACTGTGAAAAGTCCAGAGGAAACCAATTGCTCTGCTTTGTAGTTTTTCAACATTTCTCCTAAAATAGCATCGTTGTCGGGCGCATAGCCCAACACTTCTTTATCTATGGTGCCCTCTATTATCCCCCTTCGAAGGTAGTATTCCCGCCGTTCCTGCGGCATCTTGTCATGATACCACTTGAAAGCTGCAAGGTTGATTTCAGCAATCAACTCTTTTTCTTGCTTAGTTTTCTCCCACTCCGTTTTTTGCTTTTCAGTCCAGGAAGGTTGTGGGATGTTGTAAGTTTCACAAAGGTGGTGTATCGCTTCTGATGGCTTAAGCCCATCACGGTACATCACGTAGTCAATCAGCGAACCGCCCTTTTGACACCCGTAGCAGAACCATGATTGAGTGTGTGGATAGACTTCAAAGGACGGATGGGTGTCGTTATGAAACGGGCATAATCCTACGAACTTCTTTGAAGTTCGCCGAAACTTGACATCCTTTCCGATTTCGTCTTCAATAGGGATTTGGTCAAGAACACTCTGCACAAATGCGCTGCGTCTCCCTGTCCGCTTACCCTTTCGCCTTGGTTCTTCTTCTGGTTCGGGTTCTTCTTCTGGGTTATCAGCCGAACCATCTGTTTGGTTGGTCACATATTCAGCTATCACATTTTCGGATTTTGTATCCTGCTCGTGGGATACATCACCAGATTTTGTATCCTGTTTTGTATCTTCGCGGGATACATTTTCAGAATTTGTATCCTGTCCGCGGGATACATTTTCGGATTTTGTATCCTGTTTTGTATCCTCGTGGGATACATTTTCAGAATTTGTATCCTGTCCGCGGGATACATTTTCGGATTTTGTATCCTGTTTTGTATCCTCGTGGGATACATTTTCAGAATTTGTATCCTGTCCGCGGGATACATTTTCGGATTTTGTATCCTGTTTTGTATCCTCGTGGGATACATTTTCAGAATTTGTATCCTGTCCGCGGGATACATTTTCGGATTTTGTATCCTGTTTTGTATCTTCGCGGGATACATTTTGGGATGTATCCTCTGCCTGGAATATGTGCTGTCCTATTTCATTTGCGATTTGTAAAAGCATCTCTTGGTTCTCTGAATTTGGTTTTTTTGCTCCTGCTTCCCAGCGTGCTATTGTCAATCGCTTTACACCTAATCGCTTCGCAAACTGTCTTTGCGAAAGCCCAAGTTTTGTCCGTAACTCTTTGATTTCTTTGCTTATCATTTTTTCACTCCTCCGTGCTGAGTGATATAATCCTTGCCATAGGTTACAGGAGGCACGGACACCGGCAACCTACGGCAAGGATGTCTATTTCAAATTGAAGGAAAAAGTATTCATTTAATTATAGCATAATTATGCTTAAGCGTCAACATAAAAACATTTTGGTATTAAATATCTTGACATTTTAATTTCATAAAGGTAAAATATTACAAAAAGAAGGTGGTCTTCAATTATGAGTAAACAGAAAAAAAGACGAACAACTCTTTATATCTCGGACATCATCGACGTTTTTTTGGCATTGGAATCTGCTAGAAAGCAAACTTCTAAATCTGAAGTCATTGAAGAAGCTATAAAAGAAGTTTATGCAAAGGACATTCAAGAACTAATGAATAGTGGTTTATTAGCCTCAAAAACAGTAAATTATTAACTACCTACTTGTTTCGCTAACAGTCTTTGCTGTTTCTCCAAATCAATGTTTTTTAATCTACAGCACTTGAATTTTCTTTAAACATACATTTTTGTTTACCAGCAGTGGAAAAAAAGCGTTTATTACCTTTCGGTAAAGATTGTTACCTACGTATTAGAAAAATAAGGCGTTTTTAGGATTCTTTATCTAAAAGCGGCGGTAGCTTTCTCAGCTTTTTTGAGCGTCATTGTAAAACAATAGGGACGGCTCAACTTCGAGGGCGTTTGCTATTTTAGCTACAATAGCAAGTGTTGTATTGTGTGCATTTTCTATTTGACTTAGGCACTTCGCCGAGATGCCCGCCCTTTTAGCTAATTTTTCTTGGGACAACCCAATATGTTGCCTTCTTTTTCTTACGTTTTCCGCAATAATCATTTTTATGTCCACCAACAACACTCCTTTTAGGGGGGAACTGATAAAAAAGCGTTCCCCAACCGCTGTGAAAGGCGAGATAAAGATACAAAAACGGTGTTAAGCCTACGCTAAAATGGAAGCGGTCACTTTCATTTTAAGGCTTATGTTTTTAATCTCCTTAAAGTCGCGTGCGACCTCATGCGGCTGGAATATGAAATCCTCGCCATACTTTTGGCGGTGATGGTGTAAGTTCTTTAAACGTTGTAAGGACAATGATTGTTAATGGAATGAACAGTAATATTTTGAGCTTAAAGAGGACGTTATGTCACTAACTATCCTCTTTAAGCCCCATTTCCTTCATCAACCGTTCTTGTGTAGCTTCTTCCTTATTAAGCCATACTATGTCTTTTTTCTCCTTCATCACAAGCTCTTTTATAGAGTCCAAGTAGGCAGAAACAACAATTACTTTCGGTTTAACATCCTTTAGCTCCAAATTTTCCAGGAAAGAAAACCCTGATTCATATTCGCCCAAATGAAGGTCGAGTAATATAACGTCGTAATCTTTTGTTCTTACCAATAAAGAAGCATCAGAACTTTTTTCGCAAAAGTCCAATGAGTGGTCGGAAAACCAATACTTATACACTATTTGCTGACCTTTTGAATCCTCAATTATCAGAATTCGTTTCACTTTTTACTTCCACCCCCCAAGCCTCAAGCGCTTTTCTGAACCTAAGCGCATCCTGTCTTAATTGTTCTTTTATCCTTTCTTTCTCAACTCTGAGCTTTTCTTTTTCTTCTGGGTCGTATGGAAAGCGCTCAAAAGCGCTTAAAGGTAAAGACAATAGGTTTTCTTCGAAAAGCATCTTAAATGGCACTTCCAATGCTTTGGCTAAACGTTCCACTACTTTAAGAGAAATATTCAATTTTCCGCTTTCTATCTGACAGATGTAGGTATTGGAAAATCCTATCTTCTTTCCTAATTGATGCTGCGATAATCCTCGGATTTCCCTTAACATACGCACATTTTTTGATACTATCTCATTCATATACATAACTATCACTACCCGTATATTTAGGAATAATAAAATGATACAATAAAAATAATCTGATTTCAATGGAAAAATCGATAAATCATACAGAAAAAGTTTAAATATATTTAAACTTTTTAATCGTAAGGGCAAAAAACAGGAAGGTACAAAAGAAACAACTGAGGAAAAATGTAACCAAACTTTTCTTTTAAAAAGAAAAGTTCCATCATAAGAAACACTGAGGAAAAATGTAATGCCTCAAAGATTTTTTCTTAAAAAGAGGAAAACTGTCGCCAAAAGATAAAGTTTGGGTAGTAAATATTTTCCTGCGCTATAATGTCCGCATGGAAATGGAAACAGCGAAAGCTTTAATTTTACATTACTTTTTTTGAAGGCAGAATAAAGCTTTTTTTGACAGGAAAGTGGGAATACAGTATCTTGGGGGGTGTTTAACTGAAGCAGGTGGGTTTCCTTCATTTTATGGATGTAATTTACTGGGTCAATCGCTTTCCAATAAGTTCGCAATTCATCCTCTGTAATCTTAACTTTCTCGAAGGCTTCCTTAATTTTCTGGGTCGCAATGCCTCTGAAGGTAACCGCTGCTAAATCAGCGCCGCTATGACAAATACAGGCTGTTTTTAATCTGTAATCATGTGCGCAAGCCAAAGCTGCTACGATACCTCCAAGGCTAATACCGACAATTCCAATCTGAGAATGTAAGGTCTGAAGCCAATCAGTCGCCCAGTGAATTTCTAAAACTGCTTGTCTAAATGCGTCTATGGTACGTTTTATGTTTGCCGAAGTAAAAAACTCTCCGCTTTTTGTACCTTCGGGAGCTCTTATTCCATGATAAGGCATGAGCATTGTCAAGGCGCTGATTCCTAATTTTGCGAAGATTTTGGCCATTGCATCTAAACTTTCCATATTTCCCCCTCGATGATGAACCAGAATTATCGCCTTTTTGGTTTTCTTTTTTGATGGATAGTATTTTGCATAAACGACGTTGTTGACCTCATAATGTGTTGGCATCGGACTTTCAAAAGACAACTCACCTTTTTCAGTCAACTGATAAGCGGGACATTTTTCCTCTGGAACAAAGAATTTATCGCCCTCTTTTAACATTGCTTCCACCAAGCGAGCAAGACGAGCTTTGTCTATTCCGTAAGAAGCTTCGTATCGCTCTACGCTTAAACTCTTTCGCATAATCCTTAAATCGTTTAAAAATACCAGTTTGGTTATCACTATTGTCCTCCTCTGCATTATGCTTTATAGGCAAGGTGATAATCATTGTAGTGCCTACGGACGGCTCACTTAAACAGGTAATGTCGCCGCCGTATCGTTGAATTTCCTGTTTGGCGAAAAATAACCCCAAGCCTATATTATCTTCTTTTGTGCTGTAAAAGCCAGAAAATATCTTATCCTTTTCATCGTAAGGTATTCCGCAACCGTTATCTTTGATTTCCAACGTTATCTTGGAATCTTTGGCAAATGATGTAATCTCGATATTTCCCGATTCCTCAAAACTATCCACTGCGTTCTGTAATAGATTGACCAACACATGTACGAAGCGAGTCTTCTCTACACAAATAGTGGGCAAGTTTTCGCTGAAGCGCTTCTTAATGTCAATATTCTTTATGGTTAGACGTTTGATGATTTGGATAGCAGACTCTACCATCTCTTCTATCTTAGCTTCCGAATACTGCGGTTTATCTTTTTTCAATTCCGCCCTGATGGAAGCAATCAGTTTAAGTGTCTCATCGGCATTCTTAAGAATCTCTTTTGTCGTTGTCAAAAGAACGGCGAATGCGAAGATATTGAGCGTATGTACAAAGTGATAAAAATAATCCGAGCCCATAGCGCGTTCTAATGTTACTGGTGGAATTGTTGTAACGGAATTAGCTCGCACGATGGTATTTCGGACGGCAGGATGGTAACCTTGGTTGGTGAATACAATTTGATATTCGCCTGGCGGAAGATTATACGCCTTAAAAGTCCCTGAATAAGACAGTGGGAATACAAATTCCTGCTGTTCTTTACCAGCCTGCGCCGCAGTCGCGGCAGGCTGGTCGCGGCGTTTGAGATACGCCTTTATACCTCGTTGGTAACCGTGATGGGAAGCAAAAGCCATTCCCTGTATGATTCCCGATTCGGGGGAGGATGGGGGATTAAGAAAAACGGAAGTGCGCCATACCAGAAATAATAGCCAAAAGAAGAAAAGGAGAAAATATTTTTTATCTAAAACAAGCTTTGTTAACAGATTGCTCATTCTGAATATAAAAATTAAAAGGAGGCGGGATTTTTTTTCCATTTAACCTTTTTTGATTAAGAGAAGAGCGCTTTAATCACTCTGGTAGCCCTTCTAATCTCATCGGCGGACTTTCCCTCCAAAGTGGACACCAGTTCGTCAAGCGCTTGCTCTGCTTCCGTTTTCTGTTTCAAAGGTATATCAATTAGAAGTTTGCTTTCAAACGCTTGAGCTATCTTGTCGAGGAAATTAAGCGAAGGTTGTTGCTTCCCTTTTTCAATCCTTGACAAATAATGTTTGTCTATCCCCGCCCTTGCTGCAAGTTGCTCTTGTGTTAACTTTAGCGCTTTTCTTTTTCGCCTTATCATTTTTCCTATGTCATAGAATCCCACCGCCACTCCTCCTTTTTTAATGGTTATCTGCGGTAATAAACCGCCTGTTTGGGAAATTATAATTTGCCAGTGAGATTTTATGTATTGACAAATAGGTCTATTTTATAGAAAAATAGACTTAATAAGTCCATTTTCGCTTTAAAAAATGCGATGATTTTCCAATGTGGTGATGAGGATTGTCGATTGTCGATTGTCGATTGATGATTGAAAAGATTTCCCAATCGACAATCATCAATCATCAATCATCAATCCAGATCGTAACCATAATCCTGCGATTTTTTTTGGCTTGATTTTGAAACCATAATAGTTTATAATTAGAATAATTTTGATAGTCGCGACAATAAGGATGTTATTTTATGGAACAGAAAAACCTTGAACTAATATCGACTAAAGAAGCAGCCAAGATGCTCGCTGTCAGCGTTCAGACTATTTGTAAAATGATATGGGATGGAAGGCTGAGGGCTACAAAATTAGGAAACGCCACAAGCCCGTGGCGAATCAATAAGGAATCGGTGATGAAATATCTACAGCAAGCGAGTGTATGATGCTTTAAGAAGGTGAAGCCTAAAGTCGTGTGTAATACGAACAGATAGGAGAATGGCGATGGCATTCTTTCAAGTTATACTTCCGATGAGTTTGACTATGGAGCAGCAAATCGCCATCTTGCGCTATCTCAGCGGAGGATACTTATCAAAAAACGAGTGGCGGGATGCGCTTGCTGGTTTTGATAGATTACGGCAAGCCAAAATCATTGAAGGCTTGCGAGAGCGTTCACTTGCTTTCTTTTATCGCGAGGTGGTGGATAACGTTTATGCCTCATCTCTGATTGCCGAGTTATTGGAATCTGCTGACCCGGAGCAGGAAGGAAAACGTTTAGCGCTTATTTGTGGTGAACGGATTCGACGTGACTTAATAGAGCGTGGATTAAATGTGAGAGTGACTGAACATCGCTTGGTACTGGCTTACGTTTTATATTGGTGGATGTCGTTCGCGAAAGGATACAGTCTTGAAATTGCGGTATTTTTAGATTTAAGGCGAGCGGGTATCTCCTTTGAATCTCACGACCTTTTAAACCCGCAGGAGCGGTTTTCAAGTTACGATTTGACCATTTGCAACCGTCTCGGTGATATTAAAGCTTCAACTTATTTCTTAGAGACAGCGCGTAGTTTCCCGCTGAGGATGGCTTTTTACATCGTTCGCTTGTATCGCACGCGGGTTCAAGCATGGCGTTGGGCTGTACTGCTTTCGCCTGATTTTTGGCGGGAAATTAATGGAGAACCAGTCCATGCGCCATTAGAAGACGCACTCCTCCATTTTCCGCAACCAGTATACTTTGAAGTGAAAAAGACGCCCCTTATTGCTGTTGATTATGCTGTATGGAAGGAAAAGGTTCGCGCCTTCCAAGCGCGAGGAGGGAATAAAAATGAAGGATAAAACGTTTGACGATTTAACTAACGAGGAATTTTCAGAAGTATTAGACAATATCTTATCTGAAAACTTCGGGGACTTGACCGAAGAACAATTTTTCACAGCTTTATCTGCAATTGATGAAGAGCCACAAGAGGACATATTATTCACGGGAGAAATTCGGGATGGGCGACTAGTGCTAGACAAAGAAGCGCCAGTGCCTGTTGAGGGGAACGCAATTTATTGGGGTAATAAACGCCTAATAATTAGATTGCGAGAGTAAATGAGAGTTTATCCTTCCTTGTCACCCAACAGTAATGAGGCGGAAGCAAAGATGGAGCCTATATCCATGTATAAATTCGCACGAAGCTACGTTAAAAACAATCCTTCAGAATCATTGCAGGACATCATCTTAAGCCTTAAAGAAACGGTGCGTCACAAGAAAGCAGGGGTCAAGTGCATTATCTGTGGCAACCCCATCTGGGCTATTGGTAGCGCTATTGTTGGATTCTTAACGGAAATTTTGGACATAATTCAAAATAGCCTTCAAAGCCTTGCTATTACTGGCTTCAAAATTTTAGAGGTCACCTTGCAGTGTTATCAAATCCAGTCACCATGCGGGTCAATTTTTCACATCGCGTCTAAAACTACAGTTTTTCGAGGTTATATCCCCAATTCTCCTCAATTTCTATCCAAACAAACCCAGTATTCATGCGGGGTCTCAAATCTCGATTTTCGGCGAATAATGCAGTTTTAGCCTCTTTCGCGACAAATGATCCAGTTATGATGCGGGTTTGAGCAAACTGCATTTTTTACAAAATTGCCTCAAATTCAGTCACCATAAGGGATTTCAAAAATAGCCAAAATTTCCGTTAATGTGCTTTACCTGTATAACTGGTGAAGCCGACCATGATGGCGATTTCGAAATAGATGAAGTCTGCTGGGTATAATGATGGGATTATAGCGTGCGATGCTATCGTGCGATGCGGAGCGTTCGCGGTAACTGCTGAACTTTGGCCCCCCAAAAGCGCTGACCCTGAAGTCATCATAAAGAAAGGCAACATTCTTAACTGATATGCGGACGCTGTGAACATCACTGATAATCAGACTGCTATTGTTAGAATATCTTCGATTGCCGCCGGCGCCATTTTGATAAGGGAGGGATTGCCAGAACCAGTGATGCAGATGGTGACCAGAGATAGAAATCGCATCGCCATGTAAAGTGACATCTTAGGCGCGTCAGCTTTGGGAATAAAGAACATATTGTGTCTTGCTGGCGACCATCAATGTCACGGCAATTACCCAGGGCCGAAAAATATGGGCCTACATGAAAAAACCATATTCTTGTGGGCATTATTCCTGTTAAGTCGGCAGGTATGGCGCGGTATATGGACAGTTCTGTTCCTGGTGTAAGTGTGCCTGTTGAAATAATGAATAGGATGAAAGAGTTGAAGGGCAAATAAGCTGCTTCGGAAGGCATCAAGATAGCCATCGAACTGATTCATCAAGTTCGTAAGATAGAAAGTGTGCATGGGGTACACATCATGGCAATCGAGTGGGAAGATAGAGTGCCTGAAATTGTAGAGGGAGCAGGGTTGCTACCAAGACCAACTCTCAGTTAATGGAGGGTTTTTGTACAGTCAACATGGTTTACGAAGTAAACCCGTCCTCACACATATAAAAAATCCGCATGGGATACAGTTCTCGACGGGGTTAGGGTTTCATCCATTGGTGTTGTTAACTGTACAGTTTTAAAAACGTGGTATTCATGCCTTGACCCCCAATTCTTTGATAAGTCGTGAGAGATATGTTCGCTGGATTTTAAGCTGTTTGGCGGCTTCTGTACGGTTGCCATTCGTTTGTTTCAAAACTTTGGTGATAAAGGTTTTTTGAAATTTTTTCTGAGCTTCTTTCAGTGTGCCATTGTAATTCTCCAAAATTTCCTCACTTGTAGTATGGATTTCGGGGGGAAGAAGGTCGTTTACTTGAATGATATCACTTTTAGCAAAAACGAATGTAGTTTCAATAGCACTTTTCAGTTGCCGAATGTTGCCAGGCCAGTCGTAGTGTGTTAAGACTTCCATGGCTTCTTTAGAAAATCCTCTTATTTTTCTATTCACTGTTGTTTCTACACTATACTTTTTCAGAAAATATTCCGCCAACAGTGGGATATCCATTTTTCTCTCGCGTAGTGGGGGAATATATATGCTGACGTTTAGTCGCCAGTATAAGTCTTCGCGAAATTCTCCTTTTTCCATTTTTTCTTTTAGGTTTTGGTTTGTTGCCGCAATTACTCTAAAGTCTGTTTCACTAGTTTTTGTTCCGCCAAGTCGTTCAAATCTTTTGTTCTCAATTACATGCAATAACTTAACCTGCAAAGGTAACGGCGTATCTCCTACCTCATCGAGAAAAATTGTCCCGCCGTTGGCTAATTCAAATCGCCCTGGTTTCGCAGTGGTCGCGCCTGTAAATGCTCCCTTTTCATGGCCGAATAATTCACTTTCAAATAAATCTTCTGGAATAGCGCCACAGTTCACGTGAATGAAAGGGCCTTTAGCGCGTGAGCTCGCGTTATGAATAGCACGCGCCAGAACTTCCTTACCAGTGCCGCTTTCTCCAAGTAATAGGAGGTTAAAATCTGTTTGAGCTACTCTTCTCGCATCTTCCTTCAACTTATTCACCTTGGGACTTTCACCTATATAATCATTAAACTCTAAAGCACTACTACCTAATTCCCTACGGAGATTAATATTTTCTTTTTGACTTAAATCATATAGCCTGGCGTTTTCAATAGCTATTCCCGCCATATTAGCGAAGAATGAAGCGCGCAACATATCGGTTTCATTAAAAAGTTGTCCATTCGCTTTATTCAAAGCCTGGATAGCGCCAACCACTTAATCTTTGTAAAACATGGGGACGCATAACACCGTCCGTGCTTCAAAGCTGACTTCTTGGGCAACATCCCGCGCATGTTCACTTACTTTTCGGGCGTCGGGAACGATTACGGGACGTTTTTTACTAATAACTTGACCCACAATCCCTTTACCCATTTCCATCCGCACTTTTTTTATATCTTCACTTTTCTCGCCTGTAGCGCTAGCCACATATAATTCTTGGAATAATTCATCTATTAGCCAAATAGAACTAGCCTCCGCATGCACCACTTCTACGAATCGTTCTAAAGCTTGGTGGAGGATTTCTTCAAAGTCTAAAGTTGAATTAAGGGTCTGGCTGATATTTAATAACATCGATAAATCTTCTTGGGATAAATTTTCTTGGGATAAATTATCGACAAATTTTTTAGCAGCTTTCATTAGAATTCCCTCCAACCATTTCCAACATTGGTATTTTCTCAAACACTTACCCACTCACTCAACTACTCGTTCAACTTGAAAGCGTCGGGATTGAATTTGAAACATGCCCTAATTATAACATAACATTCACTAAATTCAACATTTTATGTTTATAAAATTTAACATTTTACGTGTGGATTGTCAAGCAAAAAATGTATCTTGAAAAGTTTTTTCTGGGAGACCGTTGCATGAAATGGATCCAGTATTTATAAGGGCTCAAAATAGCAATTCAGTCAAATAGCGGTTTTGCGGCTATCTTGACAAATGGCTTAATCCCGCATCACACTTGACATTTAATTTGTGCAAAATTTCCGTTAAAATTGACTGTTTTTCGAAATTTGCCCAAATTATCTCTCTTTAAGGCGTTCTCTGCGAATCTCTATCCGCTAATCTACGCGAATTTCCGCTAATTATTCGTTAATTCGCGTAGATTAGCGGATATAAAAGCGGTTAAAAATGGCAGATTTTTATGTCAAGGAAACGTCGAAAATCCTTGTCAATACTGAATCGTGTTTGCAACGCTCTCTTTCTGGGAGACCGTTGCATGGCCTTTTAAGCTATACCTGCGCTAACAATACCTCCTTGTAAGAAAAAGCTGCCATTTTTATCTTTTGGTTGACACTATCATGGTTGAACAGAATGTTGATAGGGTCATTAACCAACTGATAAAAAGGCAGTTCATAAGCTTCAGGGATAATAGCTTCCAGTGGCGCCTTTCCCGTCTCCTTATGTTTAATAAAGATATACCTCAGCATGAACAAGATAAGTTCCCTTTTTGCACTGATGTGAGAGAAAAAGCCGCACCTTACCTTATAGAACCGATTAAAGGCCCTGAAAAATCTCTCAATAGCATTGTTAGTTTTGGGAATTTTCTGACTTCCAACCGAAGGTAGAAGTTTAGGCAACTTCTGTTCTGTGTCATTAATCCATTTTTGTATACCAAGTTTTCGGGCAATCTTTTTAAGGTTTAAAAATCTCCTTTTAACTGTCCTTTTAGATTCTGTTTGGATGATTTGTTTCACCTTTTTTTCCGTGTTGGAATCTCTTCTTTTTCCAAGTGCTCCTTAAGGTAAGGTGTGACGCCTTGTTGGTGATGGAAATGACAAAGGATGTGTTTTATCCTTTGGTCTATGTCTAATAGACAATCGTAACCAAGCATTCCATCGGTTATTAATATTCTTGGTATCTTTTTTAATTGCTTTAGCTTCTCTGCTATCCATCTTAACGACCACTTACTTTTAGAAGCCATTAGCGAAGAGATTAAAGGTAAGCCTGTCTCTTTATCTAATACCACAAACCAATAGTGCCATTTTCCCTTGATTTTCAGCCATTTTTCATCTATATTCACTCAATAGAGCTTCTTCCTTGTCGTGCGCTTCACCTTTTTGTAGACGCTTTTTTATTGCGCCACGGATTTGGGTAACTGGGATAGATTCCAGAGCGGCTTTTATATTCATCTCCGAGATATCCGTTCTTTTTTCTCAATACTTAATACCATAAACGACCTCTTTGTTTTAAATGTCAAGATGGTAGTCCCCCTTATTAAAGGGGGGTAGGGGGGTTGTCTCTGGTATTTTTTCTCAAATGGCAACTTTTTTCTTTCTTAATTTACCTCAAACATTGATGAATACTATATTCTTTTTGCAACGGTCTCGTCACGCCAGCTTCCACTGGCGTTTCAATTGTCAGCCCGAATTTTAACACATTTTTTCCTTATAGTCAACAAAAATTTTGAAACATGCCGTATTTTTAGCCTAAACGTTATAAATATATCTATTCCCTTACTATGCAAGAGAAGAGAGGATATTCCGCTGTTACTTGATAAATTCTCACTCACATTGTCTCTCAACAGTATCTGGTTCTTCCGACTTTAGTGTGGAAACACATTTTGCTCTATGTAAAACGTAACAAGGACAGGAAGTAATTACGTTTTACGCATTACGTTTTACGTTTGGCTATTTTAAACGATTTTCATTTCCACACTTAACCCTGAAGAACCCAGTATCTTCTATAATTTCCTTAAAAATGCCATCTTTTTTGACCTTAATCTTGAGCTGCGTAGCTAAAATTCCCACTTCCTTCTCGCCGCCTGTGTGACACACTTCGACACAGATGCCGCAGCCAACCCTTAAGATTTTCTCATATGTGCTGATTATTTCAACTATCTCATCCAAAGGTTTTCGGTTAGCGACTATCATGTCATTCGGATTCACCTTTCCTTTCACGTAGCAGAAGTGGCCACACTTCAGTACAACTATACCTGAGACACTTTTACTTTTTCCGTCATCTCTTCAGCGGCTTGACGCCAGACGGCTTCAGGGTGCATACCTGACTCGAAATAGCCAAGACGTTCGCCTTCTATACCGATTTCGCTGATGAGTTGCTTCGTGTATTCGACACGCTTTTTTACTCTGTTCGCTATGCTCACCCCCCCAACCCCCCCTCCAGAAGGGGGGTACATAGACTTCGTCTTATGGGGAGAGGTTTTCTCGTATTTGCAGTCTTCCTCACGACAAGCTATCACATACGCTCCATCGGCACCGCATTCAAAAACTTTAAGCAAATCAAGTATATCTATCCGGCTTGTGCAATGCACGCGAATCTGACGTATATTTTCAGGCGGCTTAGTTCCATTTACGCCGGCGTGATGATTGCATTGGAAAGCTACGAGAAGCGGTTTTCCTCGCGTTGCATCAACAGCACCAATAATATCCGGCATCTTGTCTCTAAGTTCATTGATATCATAACCAACCATGCTAATAGCACGCCCGGGACACTCAGGAGCACAAAGTCCACAAGCCTGGCATTTGTCTGGCGGCATCTCAGCTTTGTTGGTAACCACTGGCGCATCATAGGGGCAAATTCTAAGACAGGTCAGGCAGGCAACGCATTTTCCCTCATTGACGATAGCGCCGGCGCCGCAGCTGCGACAACGCCTCGCCTCACGCAGAGCAGAATACTCATCATATCCAATTTCAAACTGGGTAAAGCCTGCACACCTCGCTTCCACTGGAATCAACTCAATCGCTTCTCTGGATTGCTTAATGATTTTTTCTATAACATCCTCTGGTAGTGCAGCGATTTTTTCTTTCTCTTCGGAAATGAGAGCCGCTCTGATATCTTCTCCTTGCAGATACAGATGTATAGCTTTTGCGGCGCGGTGGCCATTGGCGACAGCATTTATGGTTGAACCTGGCGCAGTGATTACCTCGCCAGAGGCAAATACACCTTTAGCGCTGGTCATAAATGTGTTCTTATCCCATATCAACCGGCCCCGTTCGTCAACAGCCACCGGGGTATTTTTAAGAAAAGAGAGATTTGACATCTGCCCGATGGTGATAATGATTGTGTCTGCTTCTATGAACGAGGTTTGGTCATCGTAAAAAGTTGGACTGAACCTACCTGCCTCATCAAAAACAGCCTTGACTTTCACGGTTTCCAATCCTTTTAATCGCCCATTGCTCCTTAAAACAGCTTTTGGCCCCCATCGGTTAGTTATCTTAATTCCCTCTTCTAAGGCTTCTTGAATTTCCCATTCCCAGGCTGGCATTTCTTCAGCACTTTCGAGACATACCATCTCGATGTTCTCACGGCCAAGACGTCGTGCGGAACGGGCGACATCTATAGCCACATTTCCGCCGCCGATGATTAGAACCTTATTACCCAATTCAGGTTTCCCACCGTAAGCGACATCATTTAAAAACGGGAGAGCTAACAAAACATTTGGGTCATCAACCCCAGGTATGTTAAGCGACCGGCTTTGAGAAAGTCCAACAGCAATTAGCACAGCATTATATTCTTTTATAAGGTCGTTCAACATCAGGTCTTTACCTATTTCGCAATTGGTTTTTGCCTCAACACCTTTGGCAAGGATGTCATCTATATCTTCTTTCAGTGCCTCTCGGGGCAAGCGATAGGTTGGCACCGCTGAACTAAGCATTCCGCCAAGGCCTTTATTACGCTCAAAGATTGTAACTTGATATCCAAGGTCAGCTAAATCATTGGCAACCGTAAGTCCTGATGGCCCAGAACCAATTATCGCTATTTTTTTTTCCCTCGTCTGCGGCGCCAGCTTACGCTTGCTCCGACGATATTCGGTAACTTGTTCCAGCGCGAAACGTTTCAAGTGGCGAATTGCTAACGGCTCATCCACGTTGTTACGTCGGCACTCTTGTTCACAAGGATGATGACAAATGAGAGAGCACACTGAAGCAATGGGATTAACTGCATGAATAACTTCAAACGCTTCTGCATATCGCCCTTGAGCAATGAGTGACACATACCCCTGCACATCGGTATTAACCGGACACGCCGCCCGGCATGGAGGATAAGGCCTTTCCTCTTTTAGGTCCGTGCCATACGCATAATAAGTTGTGTTGTTTGGTGCTGCAATATTTGTTTCCATGTTTCCTCCTTTCTCAGTTTTTTTGCGGTGATGACTAAATTAACTATGCTACGCCGCTTTCAGCAATTTTTTGCTTTCCAGTAGCGGAATCGCATCAACAAAATGTTTTTTCAAACAATCTTCAGCTTGTGGAACGCCGAAAGCAATTGCCATAAGTTCTGTAAAATAAAAGATTGGTATCTGAAATTTCCGTCCCAATCTGTTGGAAATTTCCTGCTGCTGAAGGTCTAAATTCGCATGACACATCGGGCATGCAGTAATGATACACTCCGCTCCTGCTTCTTGAGCCATCTCAAATAAAATCCCGGAGAGTTGGGCAATAACATCAAGACGACTGAGAGAAAGGCTAGCGCCACAGCAATCAACTTTGTATGACCAATCAAGGACAGAAACGCCTATGGCTTCCATGAGTTTGTCCATCAACATAGGATTCTCAGGGTCATCAAAATTGAGCAACGCGGGCGGACGCACCAGTAAACATCCATAATAACAAACGGCTGTTAAATCTTTCAGTGGATTCGTTGTCCTCTGTTGTACTTCTGCTAAAATCTCTTCCCCACGAAAAATTTCCAATAGATGTTGAACCTTAATTTTAGCCGTTTGGCTACTAACCTTTCGTGGCCTTTCATTTTTAATACCGAATAGCCTTACCAATTCTTCCCTCAAACCGGGTTCGTGTTCCAGCGCGTCTTGAGCCACTTTAAGCCGATTATAACAAGCAGCGCAGGGCATAACGAGGTCTAAATCTTCTTTTTCAGCAATCAAAATATTTCTAGCAGATAGAGCAACAGCAAGTTTTTCGCTCCGGCTATGGGCGGAAGTTGCACCGCAACAATTCCAATCGGGAATTTCGATTAATTCTATGTCTAATGCTACACAAGCATCCTGGGTCGATTGGTCAAATTCATCCGCTGATGACTGAAGTGTGCAGCCAGGGTAATATGAGTATTGCATAATTTTATTCTTACTTTTTTCCTCAGTGTTTCTTTTGATCAAACTTTTCTTTTTAAAAGAAAAGTTTGAAGAGTTTCTTAATCTTTCTTACACCTTTAATCTTCTTACCTATCAGCTTCAATTTTCCTTTCTTTCTCATTGAACTTGCCAATTTCATATCTCCTGAAATATCCGCGAATAACTCACCCATTTTGCGCTTGTAACCTATCATCATCCCCATCTCATGGAGCCGGCCTTTCTTTCGGATATTGTCCAGGAAAGCAGAATGGAACGTATTTATTCGATTTTGGTCGATTTTGGTACCATTGGTCTCTACGGCGCGCTTTTTTAGTACGTCCATTGCCAAAGCCATGTTGATATCATTGGGACATCTGGCACCGCATGTTCCACAGGCAGTGCAAAGCCAAATCATTGAACTTGAAAGCACTTTGCTTGCTTGATTCATCTGTGTCAATCGGATGATTTGACTGACGGTATAATCAGTAAATGGCGTTACTGGACAGCCTGCCGAGCATTTTTGGCATTGGTAACAGTTTGTAAGTGTTTGACCGCTTTCAGATTCTACAATTGTAAGTAAAGCGGAATTACCATTAGTATTCATGTTTTACCTCTTTTAATCAGATGCTACTACAAGGTTTTAATTTCGTCAGGGCTTGCACCAATCGATAAGGAAACTTTACCCCATTCTTCTGAAGAGAGATTAAAAATCTCTGACCAGATTAAATCCTCCTTTTCTTTCATGCTACGCCCGTCGAATTTTCGGCTGACAACGACAATATGGATAAGACTATCAAAACCATCAGAAATATCCACAAAGTCTTTTGAATCGCTGAAATATCCTCGTTTTAACACATCATAAATTTTTTTCTTTAACTTTTCATCAGCCATTTTTCCCCCGTTAGACGTTATGTTCTATCCAGTGCATAACCCTTTCAACCGCGTTCATGAAATCATAAGTTTTGTCTTCAGCAAACACTCAACAGCGTAACCAGCCATGTACATTGCCCCACGCCACCGAACTGCGTTGAAAAGAACCCGTGCATCGTCCATCCGGTGAAGACTCACTTTGGCCTGTTCGCTCACTCCGTAATGTAAATCACTATTCGCTGATTAATCCTTGTTTCTTTTAACTGGGTTTGGCCCGAGCTCCTTAATTTTTTCTGTCATCTCGTTGGCAACTCTGGCAAACTCGCCACCCATTGCGGCAGACATAAAGTACATCTGCAATCGTTCGCTCTCAATACCAACCTCTTCCAGAAGTTGTTTAGCGTAAGCAACTCGCTTTTTCGCTCGCAAATTCCCTTGCATAAAATGGCAAGTGCCTTCTAAACATGCAGCTACATAAGCACCATCGGCACCTGCTTCAAAAGCATGCAACAGATGTAAAACATCCACCTTGCCGCTGCAAGGGAACCGTATAATTTTCACATTAGGCGCGTATGACAACCGTGCTGAACCAGCCATATCCGCCGCTGCATAAGCGCAATAATTACAGCAGAAGGCGATTATTTGCGGCTCAAAGTTGTTGTCGTTTTGAGCGTCTGAATTCATTTCCACCTCCAAATCCACAGCCTAAAGCGCTTGCATTTCATGATAGAGAATGAGAATTTCCTCTTGTTGAAATTGTTCTTTTAAAGCCTCTTTGTAATTCCTTAAAAATCTTTCTCCGTAGACGAGATTATCTCGAAAATCTATGACTGTGAATATTCGAATCTGGTCTATATAGTTTTGTATTGCGCCTCGCCATCTGCCCTTTAAAGAATTCCTCTTATTTCTTTTGATTAAACTTTTCTTTTTTAAAGAAAAGTTTGAAAGGAAAACTTTCTTGGACGGAAGTCACGCCGCCAAATTCGTCAAGAAGAATCAACTCTATATCATCAAACTTTTCTGATTCAATGCGCCGCCTTGTTCCATTAGGCTCCAGGTTATATTCAATTGGCAGATAAATATCATATTTTCTTACCATTGTCAATAGGATTGCCTATTTCTAAAGTAAAGTGTAAGGCTTTATTTTTTAAAACATCGATATGTTTTTCTGAAACAGAATAAATATATTCTTTAGATATACGATGAATGGGGCCTATCTGGATAAGTGTTTCCCAAACAGTAGCCCAGTGTTCTTTGGGAATTCTAATAATTGGCATACCTATTTCACTCCTTTTGGAAAAATCCTTGCGCGAGTAATTCCGAATTCCGTTCACTCCATCAACAAAGCGTCTATCATCTCCAACGTATATTTATCATTAAACTGGTTGAGTTGCAGGGCTTTCGCGGGACATTCGCTGACGCAAATTCCGCAGCCGTGGCATGTAGCCGGTTCTATCTCAACAACGCCTTTTTCTTCATTGAATTTCGGCGACTGGAATGGACAGACTCTGACACAGGTTAGACAGGCAACACATTTCTCATCGTCTACTACGGATACGATGCCTTCTATCAAAAGTTTAGACTTCCAGAGAATCGTTGCAGCGCGTGAGGCGGCAGCTTTAGCTTGAACAATGCTTTCGGAGATGAACTTGGGGCCATGAGCTAAGCCGCAGAGGAACATCCCATCGCTAGCAAAATCAACAGGGCGTAACTTAATGTGCGCTTCAAGAAAAAAGCCATCTTCTGTCCGCGGAACCATCAACAATTTGTTGATTTTTTCATTGTCTTCACCACTTATGATAGCTGTGCTGAGTACGATTAGATTCGGCGCGAGGAGAGATTCTTCATTCAGAACAGGGTCATGAACTTTCACCTGAAGTCTGGCGACTTCAGCCACCGGTTTGTGTTCATCATCATAGCGAATGAAAATGACGCCCTTTTCGCGCGCTTGCTGGTAATATTTCTCCCGAAATCCAAACGTTCTGATGTCTTTATACAGGACATATACCTTTGCATCTGGATGCGCTTCCTTGATTTTCAGTGCGTTTTTAATCGCCTCAGAACAGCAGATGCGGCTACAATATGTTCGTTCTTCATTGCGGCATCCGACGCATTGAATCATTACGACGGTAGCATTCTCATCAAGCTGAAGTTTGTCATCTGCGATGCGATTTTCTAACTCACGTTGTGTGATGATGTTTTCACTTTCTCCAAAACGGTATTCTTTAGGTTCATATTCTTTTGCGCCGGTAGCAAGAATGATTACGCCATGTTCTATCAACTGCTGACGGAGTTCTCCACCGTTACCATTTGCTGATGTCGCTATCTTCGTCGAGAAGTTGCCGATAAAACCCGTTGATTCGACGACTTCGCTGGAAAGATGAACGTCAATGAGAGGATGATTTTCGACTTCTTCGATTAACTGAGACAGATACGGCTGAACGTCGCCGCCTTCGAGAGTATATCGCACATGACGGGCATTGCCACCGAGCGCGTCCGTTTTTTCGACAATATGAACGGGAAAACCTTGTTTTGCTATTGAAAGCGCGGCTTCCATGCCGGCCAATCCGCCGCCTATCACCAAAGCGACCTGGGTGTTCGGCAATAACGTTTGCTCAAGAGGCTCTAACAAGCGTGCTTTTGCTACTGCTGAACGTATCAATCTCTTCGCTTTATCGGTCGCGGCGTCATGGTCAAAGGCATGCACCCAGGAACACTGGTCGCGGATATTCGCCATCTCAAACAGATAGCGATTCAAACCAGCTTCGCGTAACGTCTCTTTAAAGAGTGGTTCATGGGTTCGTGGACTGCAGGACGCTACAACTACTCGGTTGAGTCCTTTTTCAAAGATAGCTTTTTTAATTTTATCAAGCCCATCAGGCGAACAGGTAAACATAACATCTTCAGCATGAGCGACATTATTGAGCTTTGATGCGAAATTAGCGGAATCTTCGACATTTACAACTGAGGCAATGTTATGACCGCAGTGACAGACAAACACACCGACGCGTGGCGTTTCATTGAATACACCTCTTTCTGGCGGATATTCCTTTTCGCTTATCATCGCGCCGCGTCCATTCGCTATCAATTCGCCAGCGCTAGCGGCGGCTGCTGAAGCTTGTACAACGGAATCTGGGATATCCTTAGGCTCCTGGATAACACCGCAAACGAAGATTCCATCTCTGGTAGTATTGGTGGGAGAAAAGATATCCGTTTGGCAGAAGCCATATTCGTTTCGTGCAAGACCAACAGCATCACTTAATAACCCGAATTCCGAAGGGCATTGAATTCCCACGGTCAACACCACTAAATCGAAATCTTCGTCTTGATTTGTGCCAGTTTCATCGATGTATCTCAAGCGTAGGTTCTTTGTCTGTTTCATCTCTCTGACGGATGAAACCGAAGAACGAATACATCGGACGCCGTATTCTTTTTCAGCTCGGACATAGTAATTTTCGTATCCTTTCCCATGCGTCCGCATATCGATAAAGAAGATAGTGATTTTCACACCGGGCAAATGTTCTTGAGCGATGACAGCTTCTTTGATGGCGTACATGCAACCTACGGAACAGCAATACTCAGTGGTTTTTGAAGTGAAGTCACGCGAACCAACGCACTGGATGAATGCTATGCGCTTGGGTGGTTTGTTATCGCCTGGACGGATGACTCCTCCGGATGTCGGGCCGGAAGCCGAAAGATACCTTTCAAATTCCCGACTGGTTATCACATTCTCATAGCGTCCGTAACCGTATTCTCCAACTGCGGCTGCTGGCACAGTTTCATAACCCGGTGCCAGAATGACGCTGGCTACATTTAGTTCTACTAATTCATCTTCCTGGTCATATTTAATTGCGCCGGTTGGACAAAACGCCTCGCACGTTTTACATTCACCTGTGAGAAAATAGACGCAATTTTCTCTATCAATCACTGGAATATTAGGAACCGCTTGAGGATAGGGTATATAAATAGGTGTCCTGGACGATAAACCCATATTGAATTCAGAGGGAATTGGGATGGGTTTATGATTCGTAATGTCCTCAAGTTTAATGGCGCCGGTGGGACAAATAAAGGCGCATGCTCCACAAGCTATGCATACATCTGATTGTATATGAAATGGCGTGTCTACTTTTACGTTAATTCCCCGACCAGCAAGGCTGATTGCGCTTACACCCATTCTTTCCTCACAAATACGCACACATAAGCCGCAGAGAATACAATCATCATCCTCTAATTTGAATCTCGGTTTTTCAATGCCAAAATCTTTGGCTAAATTCTGAATTACTTCTACCTTTGGACACCTGGCCAATAGCAACTCCACACTCATTTTGCGCGCTTCTATCACTTCTTCTGAATTGGTACTAACCTCTATGTTTGGCTCAACTGGATAAGTGCACGCGGTTACCAATCTTTTTCTTTCGCCTGCTATTATTTCCACCAGGCAAAGTCTGCAAGCGCCGTAGGGCTCAAGAGCCTCATGATAACAAAGTGTCGGGATTTCAATATTGTTTTCCCTGGCAACTTGTAGAACAGTTTTACCTTCTTCCGCCTCTACGATTTTCCCGTCAATAGTAAAAGTTACCATCATTTACCTCCCAAACTTTTCTTTTAGAAAGAAAAGTTTGATCAAAAGAAACACTAAGGAAGATAAAAACTTTCATTTTTCAGTTTATGATGCGCAAATCTTCTGCTTGAATAATAATCCTCAATCTTCGATCTTCATTCTTCAATCATTTTATGCCTACTGCCTCAAATCTGCAGACCTCACGACAGATTCCACATTTTACGCAGTTGCTTATATCTATTACATGAGGTTTATTTCTCTCTCCGGAAATAGCTTCTTGTGGACATTCTTTTACGCATCGAGTACATCCGGTGCATTTTTGCTCGTCGATAAAGTATTGAATCAGTTCCTTACAAACACCGGCGGGACATTTTTTATCCCTTACATGCGCCTCATATTCATCGCGGAAATATCTTATAGTAGTCAAGATAGGATTTGGAGCTGTTCCGCCAAGAGCGCATAACGATGCTTTTGTAACTATCCTGGCTAATTCGGCAAGTAAATCTACATCTCCATCTTTCCCCTTGCCATTACAAATATCGTTCAGCAATTCCAGCATTCTTTTAATCCCTTCGCGGCAGGGGACGCATTTGCCACAAGATTCATCCTTGAGAAAATCCAGAAAGTATTTAGCGATGTCTACCATACAGGTGTTTTCGTCCATTACAATCATCCCACCAGAGCCCATCATCGCGCCAACTTGTCTTAATTGGTCAAAATCTACCGGAATATCAATGAGGTGTTCAGGGATACAGCCCCCCGATGGTCCGCCGGTTTGAACCGCTTTGAATTTCTTACCGCCGGGAATTCCGCCTCCTATATCGTAGACGATTTCCCTCAAGGTTATGCCCATAGGCACTTCTATTAAGCCGGTATTGTTTATCCGCCCAACTAATGAAAATACCTTTGTTCCTGTGCTTTTTTCAGTTCCAACTCCAGCAAACCAATCAGCGCCGTTCAGGATAATCTGCGGAACATTAGCATAACTTTTGACGTTATTTATATTGGTGGGTTTTCCATAAAGACCAGAAATTGCCGGAAACGGCGGGCGTGTACGTGCTTCACCGCGTTTATCCTGGATAGAAGCTAATAAAGCGGTTTCTTCGCCACAGACGAACGCGCCGGCGCCCTCTTTGATTTTGACGTCAAAACTAAAAGACGCGCCCATAATATTTTCGCCAATCAATCCGTATTCTCGGGCTTGTTCTATAGCGATTTTTAAACGCTTGATAGCTAACGGATATTCAGCGCGGCAATATATATATCCTTCGCTTGCGCCAATGGCATAACCGGCAATGAGCATGCCTTCTAAAAGGCTGTGTGGGTCGCCTTCGATAACGCTTCTATCCATAAAAGCCCCTGGGTCGCCTTCATCAGCATTGCATACGAGATATTTCGGTTCACCTTTGGCTAAACGAGTAAAATTCCACTTCTGACCGGTTGGAAAGCCAGCGCCGCCGCGCCCGCGTAAACCAGATTTTATGACGGTGTCGATAACCTCATCGGGTTCCATTTCATACAGCACTTTGGCGAGTGCCTTGTAACCATCTTTAGCGATGTATTCTTCAATTTTCTCTGGGTCAATAAAACCGCAGTTCCTTAGTATTCTGCGAGTTTGTCGAACAAAAAAGGGAGTTTCCATCCAATTTGGAATGCCATCGTAAGAACCTTCGCCGATTATGCAATATGCCAGGTCGCTTCGCACATTGTCTGAAACTACGCAATCCTCAATAAGCTCTTCAACCAGTTCAGGCGTGATATTTTTGTAGGCGATACGAGGCGCCCCAGGTTTTTTGACATCGACTAAAACTTCATTAAAGCACATTCCGATACAACCGGTTTGAACCAGTCGGGCATCTATTTTATTTTTTTCGAGCTTATCATGGATTGCGCTCCAAACGTTCCTTCCACCAGTAGCAATGCCACAACTGCTCAATCCAACAATTATTTGGGGACGATTTCTCTCTTCAGCTTTTGATTTTATTTCTTCTGATACCCCGAACAGAGTTTGGGGTGAAGTAATCTTCGGCACTTTAGTTACCTCCATGAGCAAAGTAGGGGCGTGCCTCCGTGCTAGCCCTTAGAGCTCATTCCAATTTTTCTAAAGCATTAATCATCTTCCGCTGTGTAAGATGTCCTACAACCTGTCCGTCAATGATAGCCGCGGGCCCGATGGCACAGCATCCTAAGCAGTAAACCAATTCAAAGGTAAACTTAAAATCCTCTGTAGTTTCGCCTGGCTTGATTCCATAGACTTCATTGATTTGAGCGATTATATCTCTGGAGCTGTTGACGCGGCATGCGGTTCCGTCACACATTTGAACAAGGTGTCTACCGCGCGGCGTTAAGTGAAATTGCGTGTAGAAAGTTGCTACTCCGTATACTTTACTGGTCGGCATAAATAGTCTATTGGCAATTCCAACAATAACCTCTCTTGGCAAATAGCCATAACTATTTTGCGCTCTTTGTAAAAATGGGATCAAACCGATATCTTGTCCCAATTCATGGAAAATTTCATCAAGCTTCGAAAGGTCGAAAGCTTCAGCCATTATAACCTCCTTTTGGATTGTCGATTGTCGATTGTTGATTGTCGATTTGTTTGTTCTTCAATCAACAATCTACAATCATCAATCATCAATCCAGTGATGAACCCTTTCCTCTTTTTGAATATAAATCTTATTTCTTACTGGACAATTATTCCAACAGCTTCCGCAACCCGTACATAATGACTCATCCACAGACCTGGCTCTTTTTCTAATTTTTACCTTAAAGTTTCCTGGCTTGCCATCAACCTTTAAAAGGTCAGCATGCGTTATAATTTCGATATTTAGATGCCTGCCGCATTCAACTAATTTGGGGGAGATAATACACATAGCGCAATCATTGGTAGGGAAGGTTTTATCCAACTGAGCCATTCTCCCACCAATGGCAGGCGCGGATTCTAACAGGTATACATAATATCCAGATTCTGCTAAATCAAGAGCGGCCTGTATGCCTGCTATACCACCACCTACCACTAAAACAGAGCCTAAGTTCCCATTTTCTTTCACTATTTCTGACATAGAAATCTCCATTCGCAGTCAACGAATTAAACGGATTAGGTTAATACTCTATACTTAACCAAAACACCTATACACAATTATTGCTTTCCACGTATGTGTATATAATTATACCTTACTTTTGATATAAAATCAAGTAAATTAATATTTTTTATAAAATAAAAAATTAACTTTGCGAAGTTCTCACATAAGCGTATTCCCACTTTGATTACAATGCTTTTTTGGGTGCTCTCGCTGGAAATCCATTAGCGCAAGAAGTTGCTGATGATATACAAACAGAACGAGAACACCAGCGCTTCAAAGTAGTGAATTACGAACGAACGCGAAGCCAGAATGAAGACAATCACGGAAATTCACTCCAACATAAAAAATTAATCCATCAGTAAACCTTTAGCATTCCCCCAGAATATATCTGACTTTACATGTTGAGGAATGTCAAGAGCCGATATCTTTTTCACCTCATCCGCCTGGCCTTTCCAGGGAGAATCCGTCCCGAATAATATTTTATCAAAACCATGATTTTTCATAATTGCGACGAATCGCTCTATTTCCATGTAGTCTATCACGTAAGACGTATCAAAATATAGATCTCGCCCAACAAGGTATCTTTCCACATCATCCCACATTTGATATCCCCCTAAATGAGAAGCGATAATCTTTAAGCCGGGGAAGTTGTCCAGAACCTTTGCCAGGCTCTTAGGTGTTCCATACACCGGTGGATACAGACCAATATCTATGCCCGCATGGAAGAGAATAATCAGCTCATTTTCGCGCAAAGATTCATATATCGGAAACACCATTTCATCATCAGGATGGAATTTCTGGTAATCCGGGTGAAATTTCACGCCCTTTATTCCCCATTCCTTTAGTTTCTTTATCTCGCTTTTGAAGTCCTTAAACTGTGGATGAATGGTTCCAAAAGAGATAACTGTATCATCCTGAATTTGTTTTACCCAATTGTTGATGGATTGAACTTGAGATGGTTTAGTAGAGATTGGCTGGTTTACTGCTATGCTTATTCCGGCTTTTTTCATTGAGCCTTTGAGGTCGGAGATAGTACCATCCAAATATGCTTTGGTGTTCGCTTCCTCTTCCAGGTATTTGATGGTGGTAGGTGCCATTTCATCGGGAAATATGTGTGTATGAATGTCAATAATTTTCAAATTGCCTCCGCCACAGGTAAATCTCTTCTCATAATTGTCCTGGATTTCTTCATAGACGCGACATATTTTTTCAATTTCCGTTTGTTGTTTTAAAGCCTTGATGGGAAATTTAGTCCCAGAGGCTGTATTATCTGCAAGGTTAAGAAGGTAAATCCAATGAGTTTTGATATTATATCATAAAAATTATTTCTTGCCAAGCGAAAAATTATCTTTTTCTCAAAAGTAAAGTAATAAACAGAAAAAACCAACACTTTCCGCTTGACATTTTTATCGCATTGAGTTATAATTAATATCGTGTTACGATTCTAATAAAAGTAACACGCAAGAGTCAATTTGCATAAAGGAAAATTGTTATCCTTATTAATGGAAGAGAGAGCGCAATTATGAAATTGGTTTTTGGCAGGATGCGGGAGGCAAATAGATGACAATATTAAAATCGCTGTGACGACTTCCTCGCTGGGATGTATCGTCAAGGAGTTGGGAAAAGAGAAAATCGATGTGGTAACAATCGTTCCCTCCGGAATGTGTCCAAGACATTTTGACCTGAAGCCAAAAGATGCTCAAGCGTTATCCGACGCTAAATTGCTGTTGTGTCTTATACTGGTTTAGGCTTGATACTTCCGACATAATGCGTAATGCGTAATACATAATCTTTTTACATATTACGTATTACGTATTACGAATCGGAAATTACAAGCCTAACCTGGTATTAGCCACAGCCGTTAGTAGTTACTGCTCTCACAGCCATGGTTATTTTGTTGATATGGCTAAAAAACTTGGGGCGATGGATTTAGAGATTGAAGAGGCTGAAGAGATAGCTTTGCGCGTGAGACAGAGATGCGAAAATGAGATGGGACTGTATAGCTTGACATAAGAGAACGCGGCTTCGATTTTTGAATGGCAAATTTTTGGCAGTGCAGAAAATACGATTCTGTATCGCCAAAGATTATTCGGAGGTAAAAAATGGAAAAGACAGATACGGAAAAACTCGAAATATTATTGAAGCATTGGATTGAGCATAATGAAGAACATGCCAAAGAATTTGGAGAGTGGGCAGAGAGGGTGAAAACTCTTGGCAATATCGCAGTTCATGATGACATTGGCAAGGCAGTTGAGAAGATGCGCGAAGCAAACGAATATTTGCTTAAGGCGTTAATGATGTTGGAGAGATAAAATGAAAATAGCTTATTTTGACTGTTTCTCAGGCATAAGCGGAGACATGTTCCTCGGTTCATTAGTGGATGCAGGATTAGAAGTGGCAACACTCAAGGATGAATTGACGAAATTAGGATTGTGTGGGTGGGATTTAAAAGTTGAGAAAGTGCAAAAGCGGGGCATTGCCGGCACTAAGGTAAGTATTATCGCCACTGAGGAAGAAACGGGCGAGCGGCATTTAGAAGATATAACCAGATTGATAGATGAAAGCGCGCTTTCAGATGATATAAAGCAACTCAGCAAGGAAATCTTCTTGAGGATAGCTACCGCTGAAGCTAAAGTGCATGGCATAGAAAGCGAAAAAGTCCATTTCCACGAAGTCGATGAAGTTAACGGAAAATGAACCGATGTATCATACTTTCCTTCCATTGTTCTCTTGCCCTAAATGCAATAATCCCAGGATAGAAATGGAGAGAGGGAGAGAATGTCTGATACAGAGGATAGAGCTTTCTTGTTTGGTTTAGTCATCTCTTATCTCTTTAATCCCACCCTTTTAAAGAAAAAACCACAAAGACACAAAGAGCACAAAGGATTTAAAAACTATACTTACAAGGGAAGTGAACTAAAGTCCGTAAAGTGAGCTAAAGTCACAACCCCCTGCCCCCTTTTTTAAGGGGGACTAAAGTTAGAGCCTGTCCGCGAACGTCGTGAAGTTAAAGAAAGCTCCCTAATTTTAGCGCGGAGAGGAATTGCCCACTTTAAGCACTTTTTTCACCCCTTTGTGGTTTCTACATGTTTAACTAAAACTTGTATAATCTTCCCATCAAAAAGATGAGAGTGAAGAAGGGTGTTGGCTTTTATGGAAAGAAGCAGTATAAAACTCTTGAAAAAGAGAGGAAATACCAATATACCAATAGCCCAGGTATTAGGTAGGGATATGAAAACTGTCAAAAGAGCCTTAATCGAACCAGCAGACAAGGAATATTATCAGCCCAAACGTGGTTCGCTGGTGGATTCCTATGAAGAGTCGATTCGGCAGAGGCTTCCACTGGATTCCGAATCTCGGATGGAACTGCTTCTTTCAGGTCAGCCAGTACAAGCACAACTCGACAGAGATTTCGCGGTTTAGGACACATACACGCATCGGTGACAGGAAGGTTTTGCACTTCAGATCACCACCGGAGGGAAAGGATGGAAGAATGATTGACCCCACTTAAGCTGGCAAGAATCCGAGAAGTGTATCGCGACTGGATAGACAAGGCTTCGAAAGAAGAGATGACTGACGCTGATTTCCTGCAGGGCTTGCTTTCTGAGGAAATCGGTGCCAGAGAGGAGAACCAACTCAAACGTCGGATGCGACAAGCAACCTTTCCTTTCGAGAAAACCATGGAGCAGTTCGATTTCTCGTTGCGACCTTTCTTGAAAAAACAAGTCATCCTCAACTGTATGGATGAGACCTTCATTCATCAAGGAAGAGAGTTTTCGGAAAGTCAACCTTCCTTGTGATGAGAGCAGAGAGAGTTGCGAGGTTTTCCGAAGCAATCAGCACTACCGAGTTTGGAGGCATCCTCTCCTTCCACTAAACGCGTGTGCAATCCGTCGTGAGCCTTCGCAGGTTCAGGACAAGACTCTCTCCAGCTTAACCGTAGAGAACAGTGGTTTACAAATAGGAAAGCCAGAAAGCTTTAGGGGTAGGCGCGTGGAGAGGAATTGCTACTTGTAGGCATGGCTCACGTTGAACTACTGTTTGCGTCGCTCAGTAGTCCGCTCTTGGGAGGGGTAGGGGTGGGTACTTCGTAAACTACTGTTGGTGTGGTTACGAGGAGTTGCGAGGAGGAACGACGACGCAAAGCCATCACCTCTCCCACAAATCCCCCTGCCCCCTTTATGAAAGGGGGAGGCACATTGTAGGCAAACGCTGCGGTTCAAAGTGGAGGTGAAAGGAGAAAGAGGATTGTTGAAAAGCAATTATTTCAGGCTTAAAGACTTTCCGAGAAAGCTCGGAAGGAAAAGGAGGTGACACTTTTAAGTAGGACGATAATCCGAACACCAAGAGGCAAAGGAGGATTACGATGGACTTAAAGCCCATCTCTGAACAAGAGGAGCAAATCGCCAGTGCCCTTGTGGATTCAGCATATGCGGTTCACACTGCTCTTGGACCTGGTTGGTTCGAGAATGTCTATGCAGTCTGCTTCTGTCATGAATTGACCAAACGAGGGCTGTCCTATCGCCGGCAGGTTATGGTGCCAATCGTCTATGACAATATAACCTTCGCTGAAGGCTTCCGATTGGACGTGTTGGTAGAAGCGTTGGTAATTTGTGACCTCAAGGCGGTGGAACAGATGAATCCGGTCTTCATCGCTCAACTGTTGACTCAAGTGAAGCTGACGAGAAAAAGACTCGGCTTTCTGCTTAACTTCAATGTTCCTAAGATTAAAGATGGAATTAAAAGAGTAGTCCTATAACCTTCGGGCCTTTGTGTCTTGGTGGTAGAAATCAGTAATGTCCGGTTAGAAAATTGCAATAATTGCAGTTTGTTTTTTCCATCTTCCTCTTCGTTTAGTTGTAAAGATTAGTAGTAGCATCCATTTAGTTAGCGTAATAGAAATAGCAGATCGGATAGC